>Ga0209026_1000319_pt1 | contig 51342 bp, 45 predicted proteins | sample AraplaCL_Col_mCL_FD_184262 | JGI IMG/M metagenome (GOLD analysis project Ga0209026, IMG submission 184262) | Arabidopsis root microbial communities from the University of North Carolina, USA - plate scrape CL_Col_mCL (SPAdes) (version 2) | ecosystem: Host-associated > Plants > Roots >... | reverse complement strand
CCCTGGCGGCCATAGCGCTGTGGTCCCACCCGATCCCATCCCGAACTCGGAAGTGAAACGCAGCCGCGCCGATGGTAGTGTGCATCTCGCATGCAAGAGTAGGTCACCGCCAGGGGCTTTATCCCTCGAACGCCTTCACCGATTCCGGTGAGGGCGTTTGTTTTTGGGCGGGTCTGGCTCACAGGACCGTATCATCTGACATGGGAACGGTGGTTTCCGGTGGGACGTTTGCTCGACACAAACATCTTCACCGAGCCCACCGTTCCTTTTTCATGTCCGCTCCCCGGATTTCCGCGAAGAACCCATTTATTGTGCGAGCCATCTTGCAGCCTGCTCGCCTTGAGGGCGTATGACCACGTGCATCGGCTCTGCTTCGCGTTGCAGTGACTGTGCCACCACCTTGATCTTCGCCGGCGGCACGCTGGCCCTCTCGCGGAGAGCCTTGTCCTTGAAGAACCAGTTCTTGTGGGCGCGAATGGGCTTGCAGCCCTCGTAGAAGATGATCTCCTCGTCCTGCGGCAATTCCTTGATCTCCTGCGGCAGGAACAGGGCGCGCTTCTCCTCGCTGTAGCTGATCGACACCTGGTGGCTGTCGCGCCCACGGCCGCGGCTGCGGCTTTCCTGCTTCCTGCGCACCGTCTTGTAGCCTAGCATTTCGCTGTATTCGTTGGCGTCGGCCTGTTCGCGCGGGGTGAACACGATCTGCGCGCCGTGGTTGGTGATGAAGTTCTGCGCGTCGTGGTCGCCGTAGGCCGAGCGCAACTGCGACCGGCTCTGCACGATGCACAGGTCGCGCACGCCGTAGCTGGCGGAGATCGAGATGCGCTTGGCCCACACGTCCACCCGGCCCATCGCCGTGAATTCGTCCATCAGCATCAGCAGCTGATGCTTGAGCTCCGGCTGCTCGCCCAGTTGCTTGCCCAGGTTGGCGCCGATCACGGTGCTGAAGAAGATATTCAGGAGCTTGCTGCTTTCGTCGAGCTTGTTGGTGGGAATGATGACGTAGAGGGTGGTGGGCCGCTTGCGCAAGGCGTTGACGTCGAAGTCCGTGGAATTGGTGGCGGCGGCCAGGATCGGGCTCAGGAATTGATGCAACGATGCCTGCACGGTGGCGATGACCGAGGAGAAGGTCTGCTCGGCCAGCCCCAGCAGATTGCCGAACACGGTGCGGGTCTGCGCACTGACGTAGGCATAGGCGGGATCGGCGAGGATCTGCTGCAGCGTCTCCTTGACGCCCTTGCCTTCCATGCCGCTGGAGAGGCGCAGGATGCGCTCAAGGCTCGGGAACAGAATCGATGTATTCGGGTCGAGTTGCATCGATGCCGGCGTGCCCGCGCGCTGCTGGGCCAGCACCTGGGCGTCCCAGGCCTCGAACATGAAGGAGGCGAAGGCCGCGAAGGTGGCGCGCGACTGGCTGGTCCAGAACGGATCCTTGCTCGTCTCATCCGGATACAGGATGGCGGCCATGGTCTGGATTTCGCCAAGGCGTTTGCCGGGGTCCATGCTGGCCATAAGGGACATCGGGTTGAAGCGGTGGGTGTTCCCCGCATCGTCGTAAGGCGCCCACACGCGAATGACGTGGCCTTGCGCTTCCCGCCAGCCGCTGGTGGCCTTGAACAGCTCGCCCTTGAGATCGAGCACCACCATTGATTGGGCGTATGAAAGCAGTACCGGGATGGCAATGCTGGTGGTTTTTCCGGAACGCGTGGGGGAAATGGCGATGGCGTGCTGGGCGCCGTTCAACCACAGATAGCGTCCCCGGTACTTGCCGATCAGAATGCCTTGCGGACTCTGCGTCAGCAGGCCGGCCTTGCGCAGATCGGACAGGCTGGCGAAGCGGGCATCGCCATGCAGGGACTCGACCTTGCGCCGGGACAACGGAATCAGCAGGAGCAGCCATGCCAGCATGGGCAGACCGAAGCCGAAGCCGCCGGCCAGCTTGATCTTGCCGGCGTAGGACACGTACTGCGGCAGATTGGCGGCTTGGTGGTACTGCCACCATGTATTCCAGGTCAGTGGTGAATTCTTCAGGTCCAGCAACCACAGCGTGAGCCAGCCCGCGAGGTAGAGGCCCCCGAGCATGGCGGCCACGAGCAGCATCACTGCGAGAACCAACTTTCCTTGGCGCATCCTTCAGTGCCTCGTCGAGCGTTTGGGTGACATGCGCGTGGGTCATGCCGGCAGGCAGACAAACGAGGGGTCCACTCAGGGGCTGTAACCCCATTGCGCGATGATGACGTTGAGGATGGCGAGATTGGTGGGTTCCTGAACTCCGGGACAGGTCATCAGGAACTGTCGGCGCGCGGCGGCGGTAGATCCGCTGTCGAACTCCGGATCCCACACCTGGATGGCATGGAAGGCAACGATAGGCGCGGTGCAGGCCGCACCGCCCGGGGTGCCTACGCCAGACACTCCAGCCATGCAGGTGTAGACCGAACAAGGGTCTGCCGTTTGGGCGTGTGCCGGAGCGATGTTCAGTCCGGTGGCGCTGATGGCGAGAATGGTGAGCAGGGTGTGCGATTTCATGACGGGCCTCCGATGCGTGGTACGTGGTGGTCGAATACTTCCGTGGCGAAGCATGTGGAACGCGGAAATCAGGGTGAGCGCGGGACCGGCAATCGACTCTGCATTTACAGGTTGATGGCGTGGGTGCGAGCCGCCGGCGACGCATCCGCCGATGTCGATGGCACTGGCGGCGACTTCGTGGCCTCGGCGAGTTCAGCGCTCTGAGCCACGGGTGTTCGCATCGCGGCTATCGTGTCGGTTGACGCGTACTTGGGGAGATCCCAGAGCGAAATGGGGTTCTGCACAGCGAAGATGCGGTTGCTGTCATCGCCAGGGACGGCTTGATCGATGCGCGTCAACCCTTCGCGTTTGGCCTCGACGGTGAGTGCAGCGGCGAGGTTGAGGCTGTGCTGGTCAGTAGGGCGTCCGTGTTGTGCATCGAGTGCGCGCACGCAGACCAGCGCCTGCTCGAACAGGGCGTGGTCGGGGTGGCGGGCGTCTTCCAGCGAAGGAATCGCAGCCCGTTCCGACAAGGCCGCCTGCAGGGCGTGTTGCGTCTGCGGGCCGGCCTTGCCGTCCACGGTGAGGTAATGGTTGCGCTGGAAGCGCTCAACGGCGTGGCGGGTGTCGAGGCCGAAGGCACCGTCGGCCGCGAGTGGCTTGCCGTTGTGGTCGGTGTAGCCAAGCCTGGCGAGGTCGGCCTGCAAGGTTTGCACGGCTGAGTTATGGGTGCCCTGCTCAAGGATATGTTGGCCACGCCTGGCATGCGGATGGGATGCATGGTTGGGTGTGGCCTGCTCGTGTGAGGTCGTCGCATGGGTGACGGCCCTCCACGCCTCGTTGGGCCTCATGCCCTTGGCTATGTGGGCTTGATATTCGGTGCGCATTGTATTGATCGCGCCAGCGATTTGGCCGGATGTAATCGAAGAATGATTGTTGCCGTGCTTGAGATAGGGCGCATAAGGCTTGCCGGGCGTGTCCGGGTCTTCCACGCTGGCCCATTCCTGACAGGCGGCCTTCTGCGCGGCATGCAGTGATGCGCCGGGTCCGCCCTTGATATACGCCTCGATCTGCGGGCGTTTTCCGGTAATCAGGTAATCGGCGAAGATACGTTCCTGCAGATCCGGCGTGAATTTCTGATTTGGATCGAGTTTCAGTCGCCTGGTCGCGTCGTCCATTGTGTCTGGGATGATCTGGTACTTGCCCACGGCGAACAGCCGGTGGGGGTCGTGCCGTCCCAAATGCTGCGCCACCTGTATTTCGCCCAGTGTCATCAGCGAAAAGTCGATGGTCTGGCCACGCGAGTCGCCCGCGTTGCCGCGGTTGAAGGAGTTGTAGTTGCCTTCGCCTCTGCTGATCAGGTCGCCCAGGGGATTGCTCACGCCGTTCTCCTTTTGTATTCCAAACACGGGCTGAAGGTGCTGGTGCCCGGATTTGCCACGTTGCGACTATTTGGATACCTGCCAGCCCGTCACGCCTAACCGCGAGTCGTCACCAGATACCTTCCAGTCACTGATGGAGCCGGAAGCCCTGAGCGTCAGATGTTGCCCCTTGCGCGTGAAGTGCGTTACGGCATCGCCGCTGTCGCTGTAGGCGCTCAGCTCGGGGAGCTCGTCGCATATCCGACACACCGTCAGATCGGGCGTGTCTTTGCACAACGCTTCGCTCGCACCAACATTGGCCTTGCACTGCGCATCTTTCTCGGGTGCCCAGCCCTGCGCCAGCAGCGCCTTGCGTGCATCCGCGTAAGCCATGTCCTTCTTCAGGAGGCTATTCAGAGGGGGGGCAGTCGCCGATGCGGCGGGTGTGGTTGCGGAGACGCTTGGCGAAGGCGGTGCGCTCGATGCGAAGGGCGCCTGCACGTTTGACGGCGGATTTGAAGAGCTGCATGCGCAGAGCAGTGCGGCTGAAATCAGCGCCGTGCCAGTGCGGCCAAGAGGAAATTTCATTGTGAGCAAGGTTATTGAATCCGAGCGAGTAGGCTGCATGCGGTGTAGTGCACAAGAGTAGACGAATCGTTTCTTCATGGTTTATTGAAGAACTATGGGAGGGCTGCAGGCGGAGTAGTAGACGTGGCAATTAGTATTACCATTTTTTGTGCAGACTTTCATGCCGGATTTAGTGGCTTCTTCAATGGTTGCCGCTGACGAAGCATTGAAGAATTTGTTGCCCACTAGAAGAACGACGCATCCATTCCTATATGAAATTATGAATTTGCAATTCGAGCCACCGCCCTTGGTTTGACAATCTGCCATGGCAGATTGTTTGGCTTTTCTTTCGCTTTGCATGTGAGTGGACGTGCCTAGAATTCCTCCGGGTTCGTAGGTCGCAATTGCTCCCCACTGATCCACCCATGTCAGCGAGTGCGGCTGTGGGGCTTGGGGTTGTTGCTGATAACCCGGCATCGCCACATCGGGAGGAACGCATGTGCCGCCCGCGTTCGCCATGCCACCGCAGTCTTGGGCATGAGCGGTGGTGACGAGCAACAAAAGCACGAAGAAGCAGAGGATTTTCATGACTATCACTTCCCTACCGGCGGATTGGCCAAGCCGCCACCTTGCTTGGTGACGTCGGCGATGGGTGTATAGCCCGCGTGACCCAGGCGAGCGCCGTTGGAGGAGGCTGAACCCGGTAAGGCGTTGAATCCGCCGGTAGCAGTATTTTGGCCAGCTTGCGCATTGCTAACTTGCGGGATCCTAAACTCGCCGTACCCATACGCCCCCGGCGGCTGTCCATTCGGCCCCGGTTGTCCCGCTCGGCTGAAGACGTTGTAGGCGCTGAAGTTGCCCAACGTGGCTGAGAAGAAATTGCCCGCCATCGGCGGCACGGAAATCACCAGCATGGTCATCAGCAAGCCGATGCCGCCTTGTTCCAACGCCTGGGTGGACAAGCCTTCGCTGCTGGTATGAAGCAGGCCGTTGATGAAGTTGGTGCTCCATAGTGCAGCGGCAGCTCGCGCGGTGACGTTGAGCACGATGGTGGAAACGAAGCTGAGCATGGCCAGCGAGAACACAGTACCGATGCCGTACATCAACCACTTCTGGAACAGCGGCTTGGTCTGGTCGAAGATCAGGCAGAGGATGAACAAAGGCCCGAGGCCAACGACCAAGGCAATGGCGAAGTTGTACATCAGGAGCATGGCGCCCACCGCCATGGGCGGGCTGGCGGTGCCGAAGATGGCCCAGTCGGCGGCACGGGCCTTCTGGCTGGCGGTAGCGACATCGTTGGTGGGGGCTTGAACCGCGTCAATGGCGCCCATGGCGGCGACGGTGTAGACAAGGTTCTTGTTGATGCTGTCCGGGATGGAGTCGCTACTGCCGGTGAACAACTGGTTGACTGCCGTGGGCAACTGGCTGGCGAACAGGTCGTGCAGGTTCGTGCTGCCGATGGACATGGAGGCAGCGACGGTGACGATACAGGCGATACGTGTCATGTTGAGCACCACAGACATCATCGACTCGCGCATCTGGCCAGAGATGACGCGGAATCCAGTCATGAGTATCCAGAGCGTCACAATCGTCAATGCCACCGCGCTGACCCAGATCATGACCTGGGACATGAGGTTGTCCATGAAGCTGTTGATGGCATGATTGATGTAGTTGTACACCAACACATAGATGGCGAGATTCATGGCGTGGCCCTGTCCTTGATCGGTGCAGGCTCATTCGCGGCCTTGCGTAGCTTGAGCGAATGCATGGCAGTTACACCGACGATGGTCATTAGTTGTCTATGGAGAATGCGGCAGTCAATGCGGCAGCCTGGACAGCATTGCCAAGCAGGCTGGGGTCACCCCGAAGGGCGCCCTGCGCGAGGGCGGATTGCATGCTTTGCAGCGAACTTATCAGTGCATCCTTGGCCTTGATCTGCGTCTGGTAGTCGTTCATCTCGGTGTTCATGGCGGAGTCGTATTGCTTGGCCTGGTTGTTTGCGCTGTTCGCATCGCCCAAGGTTTTGGCTGTCTTGATAATGCCTTCGACCTTGTTGAAGTAGTCGCTGTACCCACCAAGGCGCTGAATCATTTGTACGGTGAGGTTGTACTTGTCCACTTGAGTCTGGACGATGGCCACACAGATTTGCTGTTGGCGCTGCATAACGGATTGGTTGATCAGCGAGGTAACCTGGTTGAGTAGATTGCCCACGATGCCGCTGGAGTTGGAGCCGGCGCAGTTGGCTTGGATGATCGGGCTTGCATCGGTGATTTGTTGCATTTGGTTCGGGAACAAGCTCATGTTGCTTGTTAGCCCTTGGACGCTGGATACAAGTTGCAAGGCGGTCTGGGTTTCCTGAAATAACTGTTCGGCCTGCCGCGCGTAATCTGCGACGCTTTGTGCCAGTTGCTTGGCAAATCCCGTGGTATTGGTTGCGTTGGAGATGGTGTCGGTGACAAGCACTTGGGCACTGGCAAAGCCAGCGTACAGACAGCAGAACAGGGACAGGGCAGTGACCCCCACGCGTTCGCAAACAACGCCGGAGCGCACAGGGGCTGGGCGAGCGGACGAAGGGAACATAGCGCACTCCTTTTTGACGGTCGGCGACGAGGGTAGGTCTAGCTTGCAACGGCACGCGCTGTGGAGGCCGGTGTTGGCGAATCGCGCTTGACGTTGCCGCTCCCCTTCCGGTTTTCGTAGAACGCCTGCAGCCACTGCTCTGGTCGCAGCTCATCCACCCCCACGCCGTTGGCGGCGGCGCGCTCGTGCAGCACCTGGTGCATGATCTCGATGTTGTCGGTAGAGGCTGAGATCACCGAGAGTGCGTCGTCCATGCCGCGCAGGTTGAGCTGGCAGACGGCGCTGGCGTGGCCCTGCTTGACGAGGAAGCAGCGCGAGCGCTCGTCCAAGCTCACTACCACCTGGTATTCGGCTTCAGTGAGCTTGAGGCCTTCGACGTAGTCCTCGCGGCTGGCGTTGGGGTTGGGCAGCAGGATCATGGTGGCGGTCTGCTCGATCAGCGCGGCGGCGATGTCGCTGGCCAGCGCGTCTTCCGGGCTCTGGGTGGCGAAGATGCCGAGGCCGTTCTGCTTGCGGATGGTCTTCTGCTTGTTCTTGGCGAATTCCTTGAGGCCGCCCTTGCCGTCGAGGATCTTCCAGAACTCGTCCATCACGTAGATCAGTGGGCGGCCATCGATCAGTGCCTCCAGCCGGTGCAGCAGGTAGTTGATCACCGGCACGCGCACCTCGGGGTTGTCGATGATGTCGGTGTAGTCGAAGCCGATGATGCTGCCGCGAGTCAGGTCGATGGTGTCGACGGGGTTGTCGAACACCCAGCCCAGCGAGTTGCCGGCCGTCCACTTGCGCATGCGCACGTACAGGCCGTCGTCGCCCATGTTGGGCAGGCTCTTCTGGAAGTTGGTCATGTTGCGCAGGCGCATCGGCGTGTCGAGCATGTTCTCGACGGCGCGGAAGATGTCCTCCTCCTCGCGCGAGCTGTAGACGGCCTTGCCGGCCAGCACCTTGATGAGCTCGGCAAGGAATTGCACGTTGGCCTCAGTGCGCTCGCAGTGGAACGGGTTGAAGCCGGTGGGCTGTCCGTTCTCCAGTGCCAGGTAGTTGCCACCGCAGGCGCGCACGAAGATCTCGGCGCCGCGGTCCTTGTCGAAGAAGAAGATGGTGGGTGTCGGCGTGTACTTCTGCACCTGGCTGAGCAGGAAGTTGATCAGCGCGGTCTTGCCGGTGCCGGACTTGCCGATGACCATGGTGTTGGCGATCGCCTTCTCGCCCAGCGAATTTTCCGCTGGATGGGTGGCGTGGAAGTTGAAGTAGTAGGGCTGGCCGTTCGTGGTCTGCAGGGTGGTGACGTAGTCACCCCAGGGGTTGTTCTCTTTCTTGCCGGTGGCGAAGTTGTGCAGTGGCGAGAGACCGAGGAAGTTCAGCGAGCTGACGTTGGCCAGCCGCGTACGGTATTTCCAGTTGCCGGGCAGCTGCGAATAGAACGAGGCGGTGACGGCGAGATCCTCCTTCACCGAGACGAAGCCGGCGTTGGAGAGTTCCGCGCGCGTGGTCGCGATCTGCTGCGACAGCGTTTCCTGGGTCGGTGCGTAGACCGCGATGGTGAAGTGGTATTCGCCCAGCACGAAGTTGCCGGAGGCGAGCTGATCCATGGCGTGATCCATCTCGGCGATCTGGCTGAAGGCCTTGTCGCCGGAGGAAATCATCATGCCCTTGGTGCGGTCCAGCGCCTTGAGCGCGTCGTGGCGGCCCATGGGGCTGAAGGAATGGGTGATGACATATTCGAAATCGAGGTACTTCAGCCCGTTGAGGATGCCTGGGTATGTGCCGTCGGTATATTCCTTGATATTGAGGATGGCACCGAACTGGTTGACGCCGTCGGATGTGGTGACGACGAAGTCGCCGGTCTTGGCGGAGAAGCGGTGCTTGCTCACCGGCAGGTAGTTGCACACCGGCGCTGGCAGCACGGGCACCGGTTCGTCGATGCGGTTGAGCAGGTAGCCGTAAAACTCCAGTGGTTCGGAGAACACCACGCCGTTGGCGGCCTCGTACATGCCGAGCCGGTACGGAGCGTAGTCCTTCAGCACCGCCTCGACGTTGCCTGCCAGTTCCAGCACCGTGCTGACGGCCTGCAGCTGCTCGGATTCCAGTCGGCCCAGGTCGCCGGATTTCTCGACGAAGCGCTTGCCGGTAACTATGGGGCGGTAGATCAGGGTGAGGTACAGCTCGTTCTGCATCAGCTTCTGTGCGGACAGCGCGTCGTAGTAGGCGTCCGACATGGTCTGGTTGAATGCCTGCCCGTAGCGGCTGTGGTCCTTGAGCCGGCGGCGGCGGCGCACGTCGTGCACCCAGAACGCCACGTTCACGAAATCCGGGGCGCGCAGGGTTTGCAGCATGCGGTTGAACGTGTTGTGGCGATGCTCGAGATCCCATTCCTCGCGCCCCACGAACGGCAGCCCGCCCAGGCGCCACACCATCAGGAAATCGCCGCCCGTGGTCTTGAGCACGGTTGGCGACACATGGGTGGACAGCGGGACGAATTCGCTGATCGCGGTGTCGGGAATGAAGCTGGGCTTGGGCATGGTCCGATTCCGTGGCGGCGCCCCGGCGAACCGGGGCGCCTGGTGGCTTACTTCTTGTCTCTCGACTGTCCGCGGTAGCTGTTGGCCGTGAACACCCACATTCCGTCGTGTTCGCGCAGGTTCCGGACCCGGGTGCGGAACTGCAGTCGCAGGCCCAGCAGCCGGAAGATCATCTCGTCGCGGCGCGCCATCTGGCGCATCACGAAGATCACCGGCGGGATCAGCAACAGGAAGAACAGGTTGAAGTACATCGACAACAGCAGGCACGCGCCGGCGCCCATGAAGAACGGCACGTAGGGCACGCCCATGAACATGGGGGGGCGGGTGCAGCCGCGGAACAGCGCGTTCTTATGCATAGTGGCTCAGCACATGCGAGACCAGGCTTGCCGTGCACTGGCTGGCGCCGGAGGCCGAGGTGCTGCCGGCCAGGAACATCTTGGCGATCTGGCCCGCTGCGCCGATCAGCACGGCACCGATCAGCACGGGAGCGACATCGCCGATGCGCTTGTGCGCGAAGGCGATCTGGTAGCCGGAGAAGACCACGGCGATGGTCACCACCACGATGGAGATGGCGTTGAGGATCTTGTTGATGTTGGTGGCGAACTTGCAGGTAGTGTCGATGGTCTCGGTGGCGTCCTGGCCGAAGGCGATGCTCGGCACGATCAGGGCGATGAGCACCGCCAGATACAGGAACATGCCAAGGCGAGCGCGGCTGGAGCGGAGCAGGCTTTCGGTGACGATCTGGTTCGGTGCCATGTCGAGTTTCCTTGAGGTTGGTGGAGTACGTCGCGGGTGCCGGGCGTGGGCCGCTTCAGGGGAGGCTGGGTGGTGTACAGCCGGGTTCACTGCGGAATGCCTCGAGCGCTTCGGGGCGGGTTTGCGGCCATGCGGCCACCGACGCGGACTGGCGAGTCCGCGAACCTGGGAGGACCGTGTGCGCAACGGGCTGCGCCACGGTTTCAGAACACGAATGCGGCATCGTGATGTTCCTGGCCAGGAATGACTGGGCTACCGGACGTGCCGAGCGATGCGGATGCCACCTGCGTCGATGCGGTATCGCCAACCGGTGTCGACTGGAGCGGCGGATCGTTCGGTCCGGTCACCTGCGGCACGAAAACCGATGACGTCGTCGAGACGCTCGTTGCACCGCTGGCAGGCTTGGACGCCGGCGTCGACGGCTTGACCGATGCCGGGGACGTCAGAGCGGGGTTGGGCGGAGCCTGCGCCACGGAGTCGTGGGACGCTGGGGTGTGATTCGATGCGGCGCCATTCGCGGGAACCGCGGCCGTCGTCGTCGTGTAGAACGCGACGCTGCGGATCGCCACGCGGTAGCCGGGGCTGTCCGGTGTGAGGGATGCAGCTTTCCGGGCGCCGCCGGGCGCGACCTGTGATGCGGACCTGAGCGGGACGGCTTGGGACGCGTCGGCATTGGCAGCCATGCCCGCGGCGCGATTGATGGAGTCGAACACCTTCTGCACGTAGCCATCGCGGTAGCCGGTGGTGAAGTTGCCCGAGTAGTAGCAGCTGAAAGCCTTGCCCCAGTCGCCGCCGGAACTGGCATGGCAGGCGGCGAGGATCTGCGCGCCGGCGGCCAGGTTGGGGCAGGGTTCGAAGGCTTTTTCGTAGGAGTCCAGGCCGTACTTGTCGAGGTTGGCGCGATTCACTTGCGCCACGCCCAGCGAGTAGTTGTAGCCCTTGGCGTCGAGCATGTGCACGGTGGCCAGCGCTTCGGCCAGGTTCCTCGGCTGGCGCGCCAGTTGGCCGCCGACCACGCCGATCGCGTACGGGTTGGCACCCGATTCGACCTCGACGACGTGGCGCATGACCTCGGCCGGTACGGCAAGGTTGGGGCAAGCCATCAGTCCGATTGCGGCGAGCATGTTGTGGCCTCCTGTATCCGGGCGAGCGTGGCGTGGCGGGGGTCAGGCTTGCGAAAAGCTGCGGCCCGGATCGAAATCGATGCCGGTGATGCAACGGCGCCCCGCGTGCGCCTTGATGTGCACGATGATGTCGATGGTCATCTTGAGCAGGCGCTTGATGGTGGCGAATTCCAGCCCGGCGCCTTCGGCGGAAGCCTTCACCATCAGGGCGAGCTGGTCCCAGGTCTGTTCCGTGCTGCCGGAATGGCAGCTGGTGATCGAGCCCGGATGGCCCGAGGCGCAGTTGCGGATGAAGTAGAACGATTCGTCGCCGCGCAGCTCGGCCAGGATGATGCGGTCCGGCTTCATGCGCAGGCAGGCCTCCATGCAGCTCTTGGCGGTGACGTTGCTGGTGCTCTGGCCACCTTTCGAATAGAGCAGGTGCACGACGTTCGGCTGCGCGATGAACAGTTCGCGCGCATCCTCGATCGTCACCAGGCGCTCGTTGTCGGGGATGTGGTGCGCCAGCGATTTCATGAACGTGGTCTTGCCGCTGCCGGTGGCGCCGGAAACCACGATGTTCTTCTTGTTCAGGACCGCCTTGCGGAAGAAGTCCGCGTAATGGCGTCCCGCCCGCAGTTCCAGCAGCTCGCGATCGGCATCGCCGATGCCTTGGCCGACCTCCACGATCTCATCGAAGAAGCCATCCTGCTGGTACTGGGCTAGCGTCTTCGTCTGCTTCGAGGGCAGGCGGATGGTGATGGAGACGTTGCCGGCCTCGCAGGCCGGCGGTATCACGAACTGCGCACGCTCGCCGGTGGGGAAAGTCAGCGACACGACGGGGTCGGTGTCGGTGATGCGCTGGCCGGTGTTGCTCTCGTTGACGACTGCGGTGCAGAACTGCCGGGCTCGTTCGAAGGTCAGCGCGGGAACCTCGACGCGTCGCCATGCGCCGCGGCTTTCCAGGTACAGCTCACCCGGGCGGTTGATGCAGATCTCGGTGACCTCCGCCGACGCCATGAACTCCCGTACCCCCAGCACGTCGTACTGGTAGTCGAGAAATTCGTGCGAGATCTGTGCGGAGAGTTCTTCCATGGTTCTTGAGGCGAGCCGGTTCAGAAGCGGGCCACGACGCCGCTGAAGTCCACGTCCTTGGCGACGTAGACGTACACGATCGAGCCCTGGTTGATGGTCACGGTAGGCGCGCGGTTGGCGGCGGCCTGCACCGCCTGGTTGGCGAGGTTCTGCACGGTCTGCGCGGTATTGCTCTCGAACGGCTGTTGAGTCGCCACGCCGTAGCCGATGGTGGTGGTCTTCGGTCCATGTTCGGCCGCTTCGTACTTGAAGGCGTCGCTGAGCATGCTGATCAGCAGAGCCGAGCCGATGCGCTGGCCCCAGTGGGCGTCGTAATAGCCGGGAATGCCGGCGCCGCCCAGGTTGTCGATGCCGGGGCTCGCCATGTTCACGTCGATGCCGTTGGGCGTGATGATGCGGTCCCAGATCACCGCCATGCGATCGCCCAGCGGCCCGCGGTCGTAGGTGCCGAGCACCTTCGAACCCTTGGGCAGCAACAGGCGCTGGCCGTTGAAGGAGTAGACCGGCTCGGTGACCAGGCAGGAGGTGTAGCCCGGGATGTCCGAGATGATGCGTGTCTCCAGCACGCAGCGGATGTACGTGCCCCGCTGCATCAAGGTGTCGGGATGGCGCAGCGGCTGGGCGCTGGTGACGGTCGAGTCCTTCAGGCTGCCCGGCTGCCCGAGACCCGCCTCAGCCGGTATCGCCGCGGCGGTCGGCTGATCGGTGGCCTGGCCGCCGGCGCCGGCATCCTCCGCTCCGGCGATGCGACGCTGCACCAGACTCGGCGGCTGCGGGACCGGAGGGGAAACCTGTTGTGTCGGCAGCGACGCGGCCGCCTGCTGCACGAGCGGGATGGGGTCGGGTTGCCGCGGTGCGGGCGTCGGCGCCGGCAACGGCGGCAAGGCCAGCGACTTCGGCGGCTCCGCCACCGTGACCTTTTCCTCGCGCGGCTTGGGTGGTTCGCTGCGACTGCCGGTGCCGGTGATCATCCAGTACGCGACGAACAGCAGGAGCAGCACGACCGCACCCAGCAGCAACAGCGCACGCTGGTTCATGCGGCGGAGATCATGCGACTTCAGCTGGGGCGCGCCGGCGTCCAGGTCCGGTGCGACAGTCTGCTGGTAGCGGGCGGAATAGGGGTTGCTTGCCAGCGGGTCGGCCTGGTGGCCCGGCATCTCGTGCGACGAGGCTGGCTGGGATGCGGCGCCGTCGCCGGGCTGGTTCGGAATGTTCGAGTTCACTTCGTAGTGTTCCTTCGCAGGCCCACGACATCGTTGCCGTGGCGGATGACCAGGTAGGGATACGTGCCGTGAACGATGATCGTGTTGCCCTCGACGGTCGTGTTCACCAGCGAGTCCTCGCCCTTTTCCTGTTCGCGCATGAACACTGCGGGGAAGTCGCCGGTCGGGAACTGCTTCAGGTCGCTCATCCGGATGTAGGTGAAGCGGCCGTCGTCGTACACGTTGACGGGCACCAGCCAGGGCGAGGCCTTGCTGCGCGTGGCGTAGTCGTAGTCGAAGTTGTAGCTGCGCCCCGGGACCAGGCTGGTGTTCAGCGCCGAGGCCTTGGCGTCCTTCTTCATTTCCCTGGCGAAGCTGACATCGGCCGGATAGCTGAAGGTGATCTTGTATTCCACGCCGTCCCGCCGCGCCTGCTCGAGCGTCTTCCAATCGGTAGCGACCACCTTCAGCTCGAAGATGTAGGAGTGCGTCGCCGTGCGGATCATCATGTTGGTGTCCACGTCGACGTTCTTCGGCTTGAGGTAGAAGACGTTGTCGCGTCGGGTGAGCTCCCAGCCGGAACTGAAGCCGGTGCTGTAGTCGAGAATTTTCTCCTGCGGACTCAGCTCGATCTGCGTGGTGATGCCGAGGCCCGTGCGCACCGGGTAGATGCGATTGGGCTGGTATTCGTACTGTTGCATGACCTGTGCGCTCGCCAGGGATGGTGTGCCGGCGAAAGCCGCGCACACCGCGACGGCCAAGCCAAGCAGGCTGGATCGGTTCATGGACGGCCTGCTCCCGTGGTGGCATTCCCGCTGGCCTGCTCCCGCGGCGGCATGGGCTGGCTGGTGCCGGGTGGTTGGGTATTCGCGGTTGGCAACGGCGCTGCGGAGCCTGCTTGAGGCACGGCCGTTGCCATGGATGGGTCGAGCGCGGCTGCCGTCGTGGGAGCGACTTCCTGGCCGGGTGCCGGGGAAGTATCCGTCTGCAGATTTTCGGCGGGAGGGCTCGATGAGTAATCGTCGTCCACGCGGTAGTCCGTGACCCAGAACCCCAGCGGGTTCTGGATGCGACTCTGGTCGTCCATGTCGAGATTGGTCTTGTAGGTGAAGGCCAGGGTCGCGATCTTGTTGTCCAGCGGACGCGTGGATCCGGTCTGCTTGTCGTAGAGGCTCCGTTGGAAGCGCACGGTGGCGCCCCTCGGAGTCACGCCCGGGCCGCCGCCGGTGAGCACGATGCTCAGCAGCTTGACCCGGATGGCAGTGTCCTTGCCGTACTTCTTGTAGAGGCTGTCCGTATTGGCCGACGAATAAAGGCGGGTGTATGCGGCGCGGACGCCGGGCGAGGACATGGTCTGGACGGTGGTCCAGTCGCCCAGGTTGAGCATGGCCAGATCGTACGATTCACGCGCCAGCACGAAGTGCGCGACGTTGCTGCGATTGATCGCTTCGCTGGTGCTTATCCTGCGATGGGTCATGTCGTCCGTCAGGCGGGCGACGGTACTGGTGCCGGTGTAGGCATCGGCCATGACGAGGTAGGGGACTTTCTGCTTGAGCGGCAACATGTAGAAGTAGCCGCCGGCAAGGATGAGCGCCATCGTGATGGCGCCGGACGCCACCAGCCACGCCCGGTGTTCGCTGCGCCTGGCGAGATCCGCGATGGTCAGTTCGAAATTGACCGACTGTGCAATCGTTTCGTCAATTTTCCTGCTGGATGAATTCTTCTTCAGCATCGGCGGGTATCCATTCCTTCCATGATGTTGCTGACCCGTGAGCTCACTTGGCGCCGGCGGTCGCGGCGGGTGGCTTTGCTGCACGAGTGACGTTTTCGGTCGTGGTGTCCGAATTGCCGGCGGCGGGCGATCGGACTTCGATGCGCCGCGCATTGGCCGACACGGAAACCCCTTGCGTCGCATAGACGGAGTTGAGTCGCGCGACGGCGTCGTCGATATCCGTCGTGCGGATGCCCGAGACCGGCTGATAGAGCGTGACATCGAAGCCGAGCTGGTAAGACAGCTCTCTACCCGAGTCCCTGGCCCAGCGTGCGAGCATCGTCTTGAGCGTTTCGTCCATCGGCGATGCGTAGAACACGTAGGCCGGATTCAGCGGGATCTCGGTCGGCGTGCTCTGGAAATGGTTGACAGGTTTCCACGGGCCCGCGAAGTTTTTGGCGGGAGGGGTGCCGCATCCGGCCAGCGCTGCGATGGCGAGCAGCGTGACGCCTGTGCGGATCAACTTCAGGGGGTCCTTGTTCACGTATGGTCCGCCGGTTGAGATTGGGTGTGGTTGCCTTGCGGGGCTTCTGCTTTGCAGTGCCCGTGATGCGGGGCATTACCAAATGCCACATTTATTGGCGGCATTTGAAACGCGTCGGCATTGTTTGAAACGGAGGCTTGCCGTCTCGTGGCGACAGGAGTTCGGGTGAGGATGCGCTGCCGCAGAGTGCGGGCAGGCGTCGCCTTGATGGCGGATTGGGGCGCGTCTTGTTGTCCCAATGCTTCGATATCCATTCGTGCATCCTGTTCGGAAAAATTCCGAAACCCATTCCGCGGGTGAAGGTCTGGCGCGATCAGGGATCGGCGCGTGAGTACGCTCCGAGATCGACTGACCGGTGCATCCCCTGTGTGGCGTGCATCGCGCGCCACGGTTGCAAATGCTGTCACGCGATACGTTCGAGTTTCGTCTAACGCATCGCAAAACTGCACGGCGCCCATGCTAGGGCGGGCATGAATTGAGACATATCAGTGGGCGCACTGAAACACATGCCCGTCAGTGCTGACGGCATGTAGTCCATCGCTTACACGGATCGGGTCTGACGATCTGCAAGCGGGCAACTGCGCGGTGCCGATCGTACGCAGCGCATCGACGAGATGGCGCGAGTCTGACCTTGAGCGGACGGCCTCGATGACGGCGCTGGTGCTCTCAGCAGCGTTATCGAGCCCGCGCAGTTTCGCGTGGCCCCTCTGCTTCAACCTGCCTCGAACGCACCACGCAGCCACTGCATGTGCGCGTCGGCAGCAGAGCCGTCGTAGCTCACCACGTCGAAGCGGCAGGCGCGTTGCGCGTGTTGCGGATGGGCGGCCAGCCACAGTTGCGCGGTGCGGATCAGCTTGTCCTGCTTGCTGCGGGTGATCGAGGCGAGTGCGTCGCCGTGGCCGGCGTGCACGCGGTAGCGCACTTCGACGAACACGATGATGTCGCCGTCGAGCATGACGAGGTCGAGTTCGCCGTGGCGGGTGGTGTAGTTGCGCGCCAGCAGTTTCAGGCCGGCGCGTTCGAGCTCGGCGCCGGCGCGCTGCTCGAAGGCGGCGCCGGTGCTGCGCATCAGCCGGCCGACGAGGCGGCCGCCGGCTGTTCGCTGCTACTGGCCGGTGCTGGTGCCGGTGCGGTGCCGGATGGTGCGAGCAGGTCGTCGACCTGCAGGCTGCCGCCCAATGGGCGGGCGAGGCCGTTCTGGAATTTCGCCCAGATCAGCACGCGGCGGATGCGGCCGAACTGGTCGGCGGTGAGCTGGCCGCTGGCGCCGGGCAGGTAGCTGCCGGGGTGGTCGCGCAGCCAGTCCAGGTAGGGCACCAGGTTCCACGCGTCCATGCCGAACGCGAACAGCCGCGCGCTGCCGTCGCGTGCGGCGGGCAGCAGGGTGGCGATGTCGTCGTGGCGCGGCAGGCCGGGCTGGGCGTCGAACAGCCAGGGCGCGTCGCAGAATTCCACGCCGTTGAGGTCGCCGTCGGCGGTGGGGTTGTCACTGCCGGCATAGACGTGTGAGGTGCCGAACACCGGCAGCGTGATCTTGGCGATCTGCAACTGCGGCAGCAGCAGGCGCGCCTGGTTGGGGCGCATGCTGATGAAGATGCCGGCGTCGCCCGCCGTCGTGGACGCGACGGCGCCCGTGCTGGCGCTGCTGGCGGGGTTGGAAGTGTCGGGTGTCGCAGCGGCTGGCGTGGCGCTGGCGGGCAGGTGCAGGTCGGCGATCAGGTTGGCGTAGTTCGCGCCGCCGGCGGGCAGCGTGGCCATGCCGGTGACCTCGCCGCCGCGGGCGAGCAGTTCGGCCTTGAACGCGCCGGCGGCGCGCTGGGCGAAGTCGTCGCTGGAGATCACCACGTAAGCCTGGTGCAGGCCGCGTTCGATCATGTGGTCGGCGGCCTGGGCACCCTCGGTTTCCGGCAACAGGCCGAATTCGCTGGCATCGGTCGCGGGCAGCTGCTTGCTGTCGGGGTGGTTCAGCGCCAGCACCGGCACCGGCAACTTGGCTTGGCCGAACAGCGCAGCCACCGCGCCGCGGGTGAGCGGGCCGACCACCAGTTGCGCGCCGTCGCTGGCCGCCTGCTGGTAGGCCTTGAGCGCGCCGTCGGCGCTGCCCTGTGTGTCGTAGATGCGGACCGAGGCGCGCGGTGCGTGGGTGCGGGCGTCTTCCGCATAGGCGGCGAAGAAGCCTTCGCGGATCGCGTCGCTGGCAGCGGCGAAGGCGCCGCTGGTGGGTAGCAGCAAGGCCACGCGGGCGGGCATCTTGTAGCCCTCGCGCACCTCGGCATTGGCGCCGGGCAGCAGGGTGCCCACCGGCTGTTGCAGCGAGGGCGGTGGCTGCGCCACGGCGACGCCGAGCTGGCTGAGTGCCTCGTTGGTCCACGACAGCATGCGGTCGCCCGGCTTCATCGCGGCGGCGCGCTGCTTCAGCGAGGCCACGTCGAGCTGGGTCAGTTCGGCGAGGACCTGCTTGCGGTTCTCCGCGCGATCCAGTCCCTGCAGGCTGTCGTCCATCTGCACGCGGGTGCGCGCGGCGCCCCAGTGGTCGCCGCTGGCGGACTGGGCGCGGGCGCGCAACTCGTACAGGCGCAGCTGCAGCTTGCCCGGTACGGCGACGGTGGGCTGGGTGGTGAGTCGCAGCGCGGTGGCAGCGTCGTGGTGGCGCAGCGCGAGGTCGGCACGCAACAGGTCGAAGCGCACCGCGTCGTCGCCTTGCAGGTTGGCGCGCTTGATCTGCGCCAGCGTGGGCGCGGCGTCGTCGATGCGGCCTTCCTCGCGCCAGGACTCGGCTGCGAGCAGACGGTAATGGTCGGCATGGCCGCCGTATTGCGCGGCCAGCGCGAGATAAGCCTGCGCGGCCTGGTCGAACTGGCCTTGCCGCGCCAGCGCGGCGGCGCCGTCCGCTGCGCTGATCTCGGCCGGCGAAGGTTTCGCGTTGCCGGGGACGCAGCCGCTCAGCGCGAGCATTCCGGTCAACAACAGGGTCAGGCCGAGGGTCGTCAGGGATGGCCGGGGAACGGAACGCAGGCGCATCGGAGCTCTCTTGTCGGTATTCGCGGCGAGTGTGCGCGATGATAGCCGATCGTTTCCGTGACTCGGGTCCGCAGGAGCTTGCACATGTCATCCGTCCAACCCGGTTGCCTGTGGGTGGTTGCCACGCCGATCGGCCATCGCGACGATTTTTCCGCGCGCGCGATCGCGACGTTGCGCGAGGTGGCGGTGATCGCCGCCGAGGACACCCGCCACAGCCGTCCACTGCTGCTTCACCACAACATCGCCACGCCGCTGCTCGCGCTGCACGAGCACAACGAGCGCGAGGTGGTCGAGGCCGTGGTGCGACGCCTGCAGGGCGGCGAATCGGTGGCGCTGATCTCCGACGCGGGCACGCCGCTGATTTCCGACCCCGGTTTCCGGCTGGTGCGCGCGGCACGCTCGGCGGGCATCCGCTGCGCGCCGGTGCCGGGTGCCTGCGCGGCGATCGCTGCGCTGTCGGTGGCGGGACTGCCCAGCGACCGTTTCGTGTTCGAGGGTTTCCTGCCGCCGAAGTCCGCGGCGCGCCGCGCGCGCCTGCAGGAACTGGCGGGCGAGCCGCGCACGCTGATCTTCTACGAATCCTCGCATCGCGTCGCCGAGAGCCTGGCCGACATGCGCGCGGTGTTCGGCGACGGGCGTGAGGCGGTGCTGGCGCGCGAACTCACCAAGCTGTTCGAGACGGTGCTCGACGAGCCGCTGGCGCAACTCGCCGAACGCGTGGCGAACGATCCGGACCAGCAGCGCGGCGAATGCGTGATCCTCGTCGCCGGCCGCGGCGAGGAAGCCGATGCGAAGCTTGCCGAAGGCCAGCGCATCTTCGCGATCCTGCGCGAGGAACTGCCGCCGGCGAAGGCCGCCAAGCTCGCGGCGGCGATCAGTGGCGCGCCGCGCAAGCTTCTATATGAGGGGTAGTGTGGGTTGGCACCGATGGGAGTCGATGCAGCGCCGGGCACCCTCTCCCGATGGGAGAGGGAAAGTTGTTGGCGCTATCGCGCTACAATCCTCGATGGAGTCGGCCGGACAGTCGCGTCGCGCGCAAGCGCATCGAGGAAAGTCCGGGCTCCACAGGGCAGAGTGCCAGGTAACACCTGGGCGGCGTGAGCCGACGGCCAGTGCAACAGAGAGCAGACCGCCGATGGCCCGCAAGGGCACAGGCAAGGGTGAAAGGGTGCGGTAAGAGCGCACCGCGTACGGGGCCAACGCCGTACGGCACGGTAAACCCCACTCGGAGCAAGACCAAATAGGGGGACATTGGCGCGGCCCGCGTCGTCCCCGGGTAGGTTGCTGGAGCCAGGCGGCGACGCCTGGCCGAGAGGAATGACTGTCGCGCCGCAAGGCGTACAGAACCCGGCTTACAGGCCGACTCCACCTTTCCCTTCCCAGTCCCGGCGCGCCACGCGTGCGCCGGGACTGGCCATGGGTGCGTGCATGCGGCCGCGCATGGTGCGAGGTGAACAGCGGTTCATGCCTAACCGCTCCCGCTGGCGCAAGGAGCGGATTTTTGCGATCCGCTGGGACGGATGCGTTGCAGAAAAATTTCCCTGCATTCAAGCACCTTGGGGATGTTCCTCAGGAAGTGCTGGAAACGCCGCCACAACTTCGCCTTTCTCCTTGATTCACAAGCAAAAATCCCTTGACAGTCTCAGGGGGCGAGACTATCGTGGCTTTCAGTGTGAAATCGTGGGTTTTCGTGGAGTCTATTGCGTGTTCCAGGGCGAAACCGCCATCACCGTCGACGACAAGGGCCGCCTGGCCATACCGACCGCGTACCGCGAGTTGGTGGCCGGTGCCTGCGCGAACCGGCTGGTGGTCACCTACAACCCGTTCGAGCCGGGCTGCCTGTGGCTGTTCCCGCACGAGGAGTGGGAGAAGGTGCGCGACCAGGTCAACGCGCTGTCCAAGGTGGTCAAGTCGCACCGCGACATGCAGATGAAGATCGTCGGTGCCGCCGCGGTGGTGGAACCCGACGGCGCCGCGCGCATCCTGCTGCCGGCCAGTCAGCGCGCGACCACCGGCATCGAGAAGAAGGCGGTCCTGCTGGGCATGGGCAACAAGTTCGAGCTGTGGAGCGAACAGGCCCACCTGGCCAAGATCCGCCAGACCATCGGCGAAGACGAAATCACCAACGAGATGGCCGCGCTGCAGCTGTAGTGCGGCGCACGTTTTTGCGGGCGGGATACGGGACGGGAGGTGCGGCATGGCCGAGTTGCGGCACATCCCGGTAATGCTGGACGAAGCGGTGGAGGGCCTTGCCGTGCAGGCAGGCGGGCGTTATCTGGATGGCACGTTCGGACGCGGCGGTCACGCACGCGCCGTGCTGTCACGCCTTGGCCCCGGCGGCCGCTTGCTGCTGATGGATCGCGATCCGCAGGCCATCGCCACGGCGCAGGCGGCGTTCGCCGCCGAGCCGCGCGTGTCTATCCGCCATGCGAACTTCGCCAGCCTGGCCGACTGGGACGAGACCGCCGCCGGCCTCGACGGCGTGCTGCTCGACCTCGGCGTCTCCTCGCCGCAATTGGACGAGGCTGCGCGCGGCTTCAGCTTCATGGCCGACGCGCCGCTGGACATGCGCATGGACACCACCCAGGGCGAGAGCGCGGCGGACTTCCTCGCCCATGCTCCCGAGCGCGAGATCGCCGACGTGCTGTGGCAGTACGGCGAGGAGCGCTTCAGCCGCAAGATCGCCCGCGCCATCGTGGAACGTCGCGTCGAAAGCCCGCTCACCCGCACCGGCGAACTGGCCGCGCTGATCGAGCGTGTGGTGGGTCGGCGCGAGCCGGGCAAACATCCGGCCACGCGCAGCTTCCAGGCGCTGCGCATCCGCGTGAACGGCGAACTGGATTCGGTGCGGCGAGGGCTGGATGCCGCGCTGGCGCGCCTGAAACCCGGCGGCCGGCTCGCGGTGATCAGCTTCCACTCGCTGGAAGACCGCATCGTCAAGCAGTTCATCCGCGACCATTCCGGCCGCGTGCTGGGCAACCGGCGCGGCCCGCCGGTGGCCGCGAAGTCGGCCGAACTGGTCGCGGTGGGCAAGGCGCAGTTTCCCTCCGAGGCCGAGCTCGTCACGAATCCGCGCGCCCGTTCCGCCGTGTTGCGGGTGGCGCAGAAGGTGGGCTCCGCATGAGGCTGATCCAGTCCCTCTTCATGCTTGCGCTGCTGGCCGCCGTGCTGGCCAGCGCGATCAGCGTGGTGTGGGCGCGCCACGAGAGCCGCGTGCTGTTCGTCAAGCTCACCGCGCTGCAGAACCAGCGCGACGACATGAACATCGAATACGGCAAACTCGAACTGGAGCAGGCCACGTTCGCCGAGCCGCGCCGCATCGACGAAGAGGCGCGGCAGCAGCTGGGCATGCTCGATCCGCGCCCGCAAGACATCCGGTTGCTGCGCCGATGAACTGGCGCGACCGCACCCGCCCGCAGCCGCAGCGCGCCACGCCGTCACCGGGCCGCCGGCGCGGCGCCGGCCCCAGCGCGCGCAAGCGCATGGTGCTGGTGGCGGGCGTGCTCGGCCTGGTCTCGCTGGGCCTGGTGGCGCGCGCGTTCGACCTGCAGGTGGTGCGCAAGCAGTTCTACCAGAAGCAGGGCGACGCGCGTTTCCTGCGCGAAGTGCCGATCCCGGTATCGCGCGGCACCATCTTCGACCGCAACGGCGAGCCGCTGGCGGTGTCCACGCCGGTCACCTCGATCTGGGCCAACCCGGCCGAGGTGCTTGCCAACGACGACCGCATCCCCGCGCTGGCCAAGGCGCTGGGCGGCAACGCGGCCGACATCAAGAGTTATCTCGAAGCGCGCGCGAGCCGCGAGTTCGTCTACCTGCGCCGGCAGATGGCGCCGGAGGCGGCGCAGGCCGTGCTCGATCTCGATATCCCCGGCGTCAACGGCCAGCGCGAGTTCAAGCGCTTCTACCCGTCGGGCGAAGTCACCGCGCACATTCTGGGCTTCACCAACATCGACGACCACGGCCAGGAGGGCCTGGAACTGGCCTACGACGACTGGCTGGCCGGCAAGCCCGGCGCCAAGCGCGTGATCCGCGACGGCAAGGGCCACATCGTCGAGGATCTCGAACAGGTGCGTGCGCCCAAGCCGGGGCAGAACCTCACGCTCAGCGTCGATCGCGGCATCCAGTTCCTCGCGTACAACGAGCTGAAGTCCACGCTGGACAAGTTCCAGGCCGCTTCCGGTTCGATCGTGGTGCTCGACGTTCGCACCGGCGAGATCCTGGCGATGGCCAGCATGCCGACGTTCAACCCGAACGCGGTGACCGGCAGCAAGCCGGCGCAGCGGCGCAACCGCGCGCTCACCGATGTGGTCGAACCCGGTTCCACGATGAAGGCGCTCACCCTGGCGGCGGCGCTGTCCAGCGGCAAGTACACGCCGACCGGCCCGATCATCGATACCGGCAACGGCCACTGGTACTTCTACGGCCACGACATCCGCGACGACGACCCGAACGGCCTGCTCACCCCCACCGGCGTGCTCACCCGCTCCAGCAACGTGGGTGCGGCGAAGATCGCGATGACGCTGGACACGCCGCTGATGTACGACACCTACCGCGCGTTCGGCCTGGGCAACAGCACCGGCAGCGGCTTTCCCGGCGAGGCCTCCGGCTACCTCAAGATCGGCCGCGACTGGCGCCCGCTGGAAAAGGCGATCATGGCCTACGGTTATGGCCTGAACGTCACTCCGCTGCAGCTGGCCAACGCCTACGCCACCATCGCCGACGGCGGCGTGATGCACACGCCCACCTTCATCAAGGGCGACGACAGCGCGGGCAGGCAGATCATCTCGCCGCAGGTGGCGCACGAGCTGGTCAGCATGCTGGAGACGATCACCGGTCCCGGCAGCACCGGCGCGCGCGCGCGCATCGCGAACTACAGCGTGGCGGGCAAGACCGGCACCTCGCACCAGGCGATCGCCGGCGGCTACTCCAAGAGCACCTACAACTCGCTGTTCGTCGGCATCGTGCCGGCCAGCAACCCGCGCCTGGTGACCGCGGTGGTGATCAACGGCACCACCGGCAAGAACGGCTACTTCGGCGGCACCGTGTCGGCGCCGGCCTTCGCCGCGGTGACCAGTGGCGCGCTGCGCCTGCTCGACATCCCGCCGGACAACATCGGCCGCTGGTACGTGGGCGGTCCGCTGCAGGGCAACGGTGGCCTGGTCGGCAGCCAGACGCCGGTCACGCCGGCGGTCAACGACGTGCCGATCCAGGAGGCGCCGGTCGACGAGGCGCCGACGGAAGGAGGCGCGCCATGAGCACCGGCCATCTCGACCAGCTGCTGCTGGGCCTCGCCGACGCGCCGCTGGCCGCCACGCCGGGCGCCGCGCGCATCGTGGTGTCCGGGCTGACGCTGGACTCGCGCAAGGTGCGCCGCGGCGACGCCTTCCTCGCCTTGCGCGGCACGCAGAGCCACGGCATCCAGTTCGCCGCCGGCGCGGTGCAGCGCGGCGCGGAAGTGGTGCTGGCCGAAGGGCCGGCGATCGGGATCGAGCCGCTGGACGTGCCGGTGCTGTGGATCGACGATCTGCACGGCCTGGTCGGCGAGATTGCCGCGCGCTTCCACGGGCGTCCGTCCGAAGCGCTGCGCGTGATCGGCGTCACCGGCACCAACGGCAAGACCTCCACCGTGCAGTTGCTGGCGCAGGCACTGACCTTCCTCGGCCATCGCGCCGCGAGCATCGGCACCCTGGGCGCCGGCCTGCACGGCCGGCTGCGCGAAGGCGAGCGCACCACGCCGGACGCGATCAGCGTGCACGGCCTGCTGGCCGAGTTCCGCGACGCCGGCGCCACCCACGTGGCGATGGAAGTGTCCTCGCACGCGCTGGAACAGGGCCGGGTCGGCGCGGTGGATTTCGAAGTCGCCGCGTTCACCAACCTCACCCGCGACCATCTGGATTACCACGGCAGCATGGAAGCCTACGGCGCGGCGAAGGCGAGACTGTTCGCCTGGCCGGGGCTGCGCGCGGCGGTCGTCAACGGCGACGACGCGTTCGGCGTGCAACTGCTGGAACAGCTGCCGGCCGGCGTGCGCGCCCTGCGCGTGAGCGCGCACGGCGATGCCTCGGCGGACGTGGTGGCCAGCAACGTGGTCAGTTCCGCCGAGGGCCTGGCCTTCGTGCTGCGCACGCCCTGGGGTACGCACACGCTGAAGAGCCACCTGCTGGGCCTGTTCAACGTGGCCAACCTGCTCACGGTGGCGGCCTGCCTCGGCGCGCTGGACGAGCCGTTCGAGCGCATCGTGGCCGCGCTGGAGAACCTGCAGCCGGTCAACGGGCGCATGAGCCGGCTGGGCGGCCGCCACGGCCTGCCGCTGGTGGTGGTGGATTACGCGCATACGCCCGACGCGCTGGAGCAGGTGCTGACCGCCGTGCGCGCGCACTGCCGCGGGCGGCTGATCTGCGTGTTCGGCTGCGGCGGCGAGCGCGACGCGGGCAAGCGCCCGCTGATGGGCGCGATCGCGGCGCGGCTGGCCGACGTGGCGATCGTCACCGACGACAATCCGCGCGGCGAGAACGGTGACGCGATCGTGGCGCAGATCGTGGCCGGCATGGGCGCGGCACGCGAATACGGCGTGCAACGCGACCGCGCCGCCGCGATCGGGCAGGCGCTGGAGATGGCGGCGGCCAACGACGTGGTGGTGATTGCCGGCAAGGGGCACGAAACCTACCAGGAGAGCGCGGCCGGCAAGCGCCCGTTCGACGACATGCTGGTCGCGCGCGCGGCCCTGGAGCGGCGCGCATGATGCGGCTCTCCGCCATCGCGATGTGGACCCACGGCCGCCTGCTCGGCGACGACGCCGCGGTGGGCGGGGTCGCGATCGACACCCGCAAGCTGAAAGCCGGCGACCTGTTCGCCGCGTTCAAGGGCGAGCACGTCGACGGCCACGACTATCTCGCGCAGGCTGCTGCCGCGGGCGCCGCGGGCGCGCTGGTGTCGCGCAAGCTGGACAGTCCGTTGCCGCAGGTGGTGGTGGACGACGTGGAAGCGGCGCTGGGCGACCTCGCCAGCGCAGTGCGCGCGCAGCGCCACGCGCGGGTGATCGGCATCACCGGCTCCAACGGCAAGACCACGGTGAAGACGCTCGCCGCTTCCATCCTGTCGCTGCATGGCCGCACCCACGTCAACACCGGCAGCTTCAACAACGAGATCGGCCTGCCGCTGACCCTGCTGGCGATGCCGGAAGATGCCGAATACGCAGTGCTGGAGATGGGCGCGGGCAAGCCCGGCGACATCGCCTATCTCGCCGCCATCGCGCGGCCCGAAATCGGCCTCGTCAACATCATCGCCCCCGCGCATCTTGAGCGCATGGGCAGCGTGGAAGGCGTGGCCGAGACCAAAGGCGCGCTGTACCAGGCACTGCCGGCGGACGGCGTGGCCATCATCAATGCGGACGACGCGTTCGCCGGTTTCTTCGCGGGCCTGGCCGGCACGCGCCGCGTGCTGCGTTTCGGCCTGGAACACAAGGTCGACGTGGGCGCCGACATCATGGGGCAGCGCGCGGACGGTTCGCGCTTCGTGCTGAGCACGCCGGAAGGCGACGCCGAGGTGAATCTCGCGCTGCCCGGCCGCCACAACGTGGCGAACGCACTGGCGGCGGCTTCCATCGCGCTGGCGCTGGACGTGCCGCTGGCCACCATCGTGGCGGGACTGGAGCAGGCGCGTGCGGTTACCGGTCGCCTGCGCCGCGTGACCCTGCCCGGCGGCGTCACGCTGATCGACGACAGCTACAACGCCAACCCCAGCTCGATGGCCGCGGCGATAGCCACGCTGGCGCTGGCCGACGGCGAACGCTGGCTGGCGCTGGGCGACATGGCCGAGCTGGGCGCCGACGCCCGCGCGCTGCACGCCAGCGTGGGCGCGAAGGCGCGCGAACGCGGCATCGAGCGCCTGTTCGCCGTTGGTCCGCTGGGTGCGGCAACGGTCGAGGCGTTCGGCACGGGCGGTGAGCACTACGCCGACAAGGCCGCGTTGATCGCCGCGCTGAAAGCCGGCCTGCACGGCGGCGTGACCTGCCTGGTCAAGGGTTCGCATTCCGCGGGCATGGACGAAGTGGTGCGGGCGCTGGAAGGCGCGACCGAACATGTCGTCACGAAGCCGGGGGGCGCATCCGATGCTGCTTGAACTCGCGGACTGGATGGCGCGGCACTTCACCACGCTGCACCTGTTCCAGTACATCACCTTCCGCACCATCATGGCCGCGCTCACCGCGCTGGCGGTGTCGCTGCTGCTGGGCCCCGCGTTGATCCGCAAGCTGGCGGCGCTGAAGGCGGGCCAGGTGGTGCGCAGCGACGGTCCGCAGACGCATCTGTCCAAGGCCGGCACGCCGACCATGGGCGGCGTGATGATCCTGCTCGCGGTGACCGTCGCCACGCTGCTGTGGGCCGACCTGCACAACCGCTACGTCTGGGTGGTGCTGGCGGTGATGCTGGCATTCGGCGTGATCGGTTTCTACGACGACTACCGCAAGCTGGTGCTGAAGGACAGCCGCGGCCTCGCCTCGCGCTGGAAGTATTTCTGGCAGTCGGTGTTCGGCCTGTGCGCGGCGCTGTTCCTGTTCTTCACCGCGCCGCACGCGGTCGGCAACGCGCCGGTGGCGGAGACCGCGCTGTACGTGCCGCTGTTCAAGCACGTGGCGATTCCGCTGGGCGCGTTCTTCGTGGTGGTGACGTATTTCATCGTGGTGGGCTTCTCCAATGCGGTGAACCTCACCGACGGCCTCGACGGCCTCGCGATCATGCCCACCGTGCTGGTCTCCGGCGCGCTGGGCGTGTTCGCCTACCTCGCCGGCAACAAGCTGTTCTCCGAATACCTGGGCATTCCCTCGATCCCCGGCGCGGGCGAGCTGGCTATCTACTGCGGCGCGTTGGCCGGTGCCGGGCTGGGCTTCCTGTGGTTCAACACCTACCCGGCGCAGGTGTTCATGGGCGACGTGGGCGCGCTGGCGATCGGCGCCGCGCTGGGCTGCATCGCGGTGATCGTGCGCCAGGAGATCGTGTTGCTGGTGATGGGCGGTGTGTTCGTGCTGGAGACCGCCTCGGTGATGATCCAGGTGGCCAGCTTCAAGCTCACCGGCAAGCGCGTGTTCCGCATGGCGCCGATCCACCACCACTTCGAGCTCAAGGGCTGGCCCGAGCCGCGGGTGATCGTGCGCTTCTGGATCATCAGCGTCGTGCTGGTGCTGATCGGCCTCGCCACGTTGAAGGTGCGCTGAGATGTTCGGCTTCGGTCCATCGCAGGCGATCAAGCGGCAGGGGCCGCGCGGCAGCTACGACCTGTGGCTGCTGGTCGCGCTGGTCGGCCTGGCCAGCATCGGCGTGGTGATGGTGACCTCCAGCTCGATCGCGGTGGCCGACAGCAGCCATGTGGGCGCGTTCTATTACCTGAAGAAGGACCTGCTGTTCCTGGCGCTGGGCGCGGTGGCGGCCGGCATGGCGATGCGCACCGAGCTGAAGCTGCTTGAGAAGTACGCGTTCCACCTGATGCTGATCGCCTTCGTGCTGCTGCTGGCGGTGTTCGTGCCGCACCTGGGCATGCGCATCAACGGCGCGCACCGTTGGCTGAACCTGGTGGTGACCAGCTTCCAGCCGGTGGAGGCGGTAAAACTCATTCTGGTGGTCTACCTCGCCAGCTACCTGGTGCGCCACCGCGACAGCATCGAGACGAAGTTCCTCGGCCTGATCAAGCCGATCGCGGTGGCCGGCATCATCGTGCTGCTGCTGCTGGCGCAGCCCGATTTCGGTTCGGCCACGCTGGTGATCTCGGTGACCATCGCGATGGTCTGGCTGGGTGGCGCGCGGCCGATCTACCTGTTCGTGATGGGCTTGCCGCTGATGCCGCTGCTGGTGATCGCGGCGACCGGCGAGAGCTACCGCGTGAAGCGGCTCACCTCGTTCATGAATCCGTGGGAACACCCGTTCACCGACGGCTTCCAGCTCACCCAGTCGCTGATGGCGATCGGCCGCGGCGAATGGACCGGCGTGGGTCTGGGTTCCAGCGTGCTGAAGCTGTCCTACCTGCCCGAGGCGCATACCGACTTCATCTTCGCGGTGATCGGCGAGGAGCTGGGTCTGGTCGGCGTGATGCTGGTGATGGGCCTGTTCGCGCTGGCGGTGGGGCGCGGCCTGTATCTCGGTCTCAAAGGAGTCGAGGTGGGCCAGCGCTTCGCCGGCTACGTCGCGTTCGGCATCTCGCTGATGCTGGCGATGCAGGCGATCGTCTCGGTGGGCGTGAACCTCGGTGCGTTGCCGACCAAGGGCCTCACCCTGCCGCTGATCAGCTACGGCGGTTCGTCGATGGTGCTGACCTGCGCGATGGCCGGTGTGCTGCTGCGCGCCACCTGGGAGATCAACCGCGCACTGGATGCGCGACAGATGGCCAAGCGCATGCCGGAAGCGGTAGCGGCACCGGACGTTAACGACGCGGTGCGTCCGCGCGAGGCGGCGGTGGCATGAACGCCGAGCCGCGTCCCGTGCTGATCATGGCCGGCGGCACCGGCGGCCACATCTTCCCTGGCCTCGCCGTGGCCGAGACGCTGCGCGCGCAAGGCGTACCGGTGGCTTGGCTGGGCGCGGTGGGCGGCATGGAGACGAAGGTGGTGCCGGCGCACGGCATCGAGCTGCACGCCATCCGCGTGGGCGGTTTGCGCGGCAAGGGCTGGAAGACGCGCCTCACGGCGCCGCTGATGCTGGTGCGCGCGCTGCTGTCCGCGTTCGGCGTGCTGCGCAAGCTCAAGCCGCGCAGCGTGCTGTCTATGGGCGGCTATGTGGCCGGCCCCGGCGGTCTGGCCGCCCGCCTGCTGCATCGCCCGTTGCTGGTGCACGAGCAGAACCGCGTGGCCGGTTTCACCAACCGCAAGCTCGCCGCGCATGCGCAGCGCGTGCTGGCCGGTTTCGCCGACGCGCTGCCGAACGCGGAGTGGGTGGGCAACCCGGTGCGCGGCGCAATCGCTGCGCTGGGGTCGCCGGCGCAGCGTTTTGCGGGTCGAGCAGGCCATGCGCGCCTGCTGGTGCTGGGAGGCAGCCTCGGCGCGCGCGCACTGAACCTTACGCTGCCGCAGGCGCTGGCGTTGCTGCCGCCGGAGCGTCGCCCGGAGGTGCTGCACCAGTGCGGCAACCGCGGCCTCGACGAGGCACGCGCGGCGTACGCGAAGGCCGGCGTCGAGGCGCAGGTGGTGCCCTTCATCGAGGACATGGCGGGCACCTACGGCTGGGCCGACCTCGCGGTCTGCCGCGCCGGCGCGCTGACCCTGGCCGAGCTCACCGCAGCCGGACTGGGCGCGGTGCTGGTGCCGTTCCCGCACGCGGTGGACGACCACCAGACCCGCAATGCCGAGGCGCTGGTCGCCGCCGGCGCCGCCGAACTGATACAGGAACGCGATTTGAACGTGGAACAACTTGCGCAGCGCCTGGACGCGCTGCTGGCCGACCGCGCGCGCCTGCTCGCGATGGCCGAAGCCGCCCGCACGCTGGCCAAGCCCGACGCGGCCGACGTGATTGCCCGCGCCTGCCTGGAGGTGGCCGCATGACCCCGCGTCGCCTGCTCGCGCACGAAGACCTGATGACCACGTTCCGCCGTGTGCACTTCATCGGCATCGGCGGCGTGGGCATGAGCGGCATCGCCGAGGTGCTGCACAACCTGGGTTATGCGGTGTCGGGTTCGGACAAGGCGAACTCGCCCACCGCGCAGCGTCTCGCGCGGCTGGGACTGGTGGTGCACACGGGCCACGACGCCGCGAACGTGGGTGACGCCGACGTGGTGGTGACTTCCAGCGCGATCAAGCCGGACAATCCCGAGCTGCTCGCCGCGCGCGCCGCGCGCATCCCGGTGATCCCGCGCGCGGAGATGCTGGGCGAACTGATGCGCTTCCGCCGTGGCATCGCGATCGCCGGCACGCACGGCAAGACCACGACGACCAGCCTGGTCGCCAGCGTGCTGGCCGAGGCGAACTACGACCCCACCTTCGTGATCGGCGGCCAGCTCAATGCGGCCGGCGCGAACGCGCGGCTGGGCACCGGCCAGTATCTGGTCGCCGAGGCCGACGAGTCGGACGGCTCCTTCCTGCTGCTGTCGCCGGTGATCGCCGCGGTCACCAACGTCGACGCCGATCATCTGGAGAACTACCACGGCGACTTCGCCGAGGTGAAGAAGGCCTTCGCCGATTTCCTGCACCGGCTGCCGTTCTACGGCCTTGCCGTGCTGTGCGTGGACGACGCCGAGGTGGCGCAACTGGCGAAGACCACCACGCGCCGCGTGATGACCTACGGCATCGCCACCGCGGACGCCGACGTGCGCGCCTCCAACGTGGTGCAGCACGGCTTCGAGATGCACTTCGATCTGCATCTGCCCGGCCGCGCCGAGGCCTTGCCGGTGACGCTGAACCTGCCGGGCCGGCACAACGTGCTGAACGCGCTGGCCGCCGCCAGCATCGGCTGGCAGCTCGGCGTGGGCGCCGAGGCGATCGCCCACGCGCTGGCGAACTTCCAGGGTGTGGGCCGGCGCTTCCATCGCCGCGGCGAGATCGCGCTGGACCGCGGCACGGCCTTGCTGGTGGACGACTACGGCCACCATCCCAGCGAGCTGGCCGCGGTGTTCGCCGCCGCGCGCGGCGGCTGGCCGGAGCGGCGCCTCGTGGTCGGCTTCCAGCCGCACCGCTACAGCCGCACGCGCGATCTGCTGGACGACTTCGCGAACGTGCTGGCCGAGGCCGACGTGCTGGTGCTCACCGAGGTGTATCCGGCCGGCGAGGCGCCGATCGCCGGCGCCGACGGCCGCGCGCTGGCGCGTGCGGTGCGCGCGCGCGGCAAGGTCGACCCGGTGCTGGTCGAGCATCCGCGCGAACTCAAGGACACCTTGCCGGCGCTGCTGCGCGACGGCGACCTGCTGCTGCTGCTCGGCGCCGGCGACATCGGCGCGGCGGCGGTGGAACTCGCGCAGCTGGGCCAACTGAAGACCAAGGGAGCCGCCTGATGGCCGTCACGACGAATCCTGCCTCGCGCATCTCGAACCCCGCGGACTTCGGCCGCGTCGCCGTGGTGATGGGCGGCAGCTCGGCGGAGCGCGAGGTCTCGCTGGATTCCGGTCGCAACGTGCTGGCCGCGCTCAAGGCGCGCGGCGTGGACGCGCACGCGATCGACGGCATCCCGGCGCTGCTCGACGCGCTGCGCGCCGGCCACTTCGCACGCGTGTTCAACATCCTGCACGGCCAGCACGGCGGCGGCGAGGACGGCGTGCTGCAGGGCGCGCTGGAATCGCTCAACGTGCCGTACACCGGCTCGGGCGTGCTCGGCTCGGCGCTGTCGATGGACAAGCCGCGTTCCAAGCGCGTGTGGCAGTCGCTGGGCCTGCCCACGCCGAAGTTCGTGGCGCTGGCGCGCGGCGCCGACGCCGCAGCGGTGCACGCGGCGGCGCGCACGATCGGCTTTCCGTTGATCGTGAAGCCGGCCTGCGAAGGCTCCAGCGTGGGCGTCACCCGCGTGTTCGAGGAGGCGCAGCTGGACAGCGCGGTCGAGCTGGCGGCGAAGTACCCCGGCGACCTGCTGATGGAAACCCTGATCGAGGGCGACGAGCTGACCGTCGGCATCCTCGGTCGCGAGGTGCTGCCCTCCATCCACATCGTGCCGAAGGGCGCGTTCTACGATTACAACGCGAAGTACATCGCCGAGGACACGCAGTACCTGTGCCCCGGCCTGCAAGGCGATGCCGAAAGCGGGCTGCGCGCGCTGGCGCTGCAGGCGTTCGACGCGCTGGGCTGCGCCGGCTGGGGCCGGGTCGACGTGATGCGCGACCGCCAGGGCCGCAACTGGCTGCTGGAAGTGAACACCGCGCCGGGCATGACCTCGCACTCGCTGGTGCCCAAGGCGGCCCGCGCCGCCGGCGTCGACTACGAGACGCTGTGCTGGCGCGTGCTCGAGACGAGCTTCCGGGAGGGTGCATGAGGGGAAGCGTCCGCCTCGTCGCCTGGTGCCTCGCCATCGCCCTGGTGGCGCTGCCGGTCGTCGGCGTGCTGCACGGCTGGTTCGCCGCCGGTCGCTGGCCGGTGACGCAGCTCACGGTGCAGGGCGAGTTCCGGCACGTGAACATGGACGAGATCCGCGCCGCCGTGCTGCCGCGGCTGGGCAAGGGCTTCTTCGCGCTGAACCTCGACAGCGTTCAGCAGGCGGTGGCGGCGCTGCCGTGGGTGGAATCGGTGGAGGCGCGCAAGCGCTGGCCGGACACCTTGCAGCTGCGCGTGATCGAGCGCCAGCCGTTCGCGCGCTGGAACGACAAGCAGCTGATCAGCCGGCAGGGCAAGGTGTTCGACGCGCCGATCGGCGTCGCCGATGCCGCCACGCTGCCGGACCTCGAAGGGCCGGACGACCGCCTCGCCGAGGTGGTGAGCTTCTACGCCGACGTGCGCAAGGCCTTCGCCGGCACGCATCTCGCGATCAACGGCGTGGCGCTCACCGCGCGTGGCAGCTGGAGCGTCACCACGGCGAACGGCGCGCGCATCGTGATCGGCGACCGCGATCTCGCCGGCGCACGGCTGCGCCGCTTCCTCGATGTCTATCCGCAATTGATGGCCGGCCACGACGAGGGTTTCGTCTACGCCGACCTGCGCTACACCAACGGGTTCGCCGTGCGCTGGCCGCAACCGGCACCCGCCGCCAAGACCAACGTGACGCGCCGCTCATGAGGACGCCATGCATATGAAGACGCGCAACGACAAGCAGCTGGTGGTCGGCCTCGATATCGGCACCTCCAAGGTGACCGCGATCGTGGGCGAGTACGAGCCGGGCGAGCCGATCACCGTGATCGGCATCGGCACCCATGTGTCGCGCGGCATGCGCAAGGGCATGGTGGTGGACATCGAATCCACCGTGCACTCGATCCAGCGCGCAGTGGAGGAGGCCGAGCTGATGGCCGGCTGCGACATCCGCTCGGTCTGCGCCTCGATCTCCGGCAGCCACCTGGAAACCCGCAACTCGCACGGCAACGCGGCGATCCGCGACCGCGAAGTGACGCCGGGCGACCTGGAGCAGGTGCTGGAGGCGGCCAGCGCGGTGGCGATTCCGGCCGACCACAAGGTGCTCTACAAGGAGCCGCAGGAATACCGCATCGATGGCCAGGACGGCATCCGCTCGCCGGTCGGCATGAGCGGCGTGCGGCTGGAGGCGAACGTGCACCTGGTCACCGGCGCGGCCGCGGCGGTGCAGAACATCACCAAGTCGATCCAGCGCTGCGGGTTGTCGGTGGACGAGCTGGTGCCCTCGGCGCTGGCCAGCGCGAAGGCGGTGCTCACCGACGACGAGCGCGAGCTGGGCGTGTGCCTGGTCGACATCGGCGCCGGCACCACCGACATCGCGATCTACACCCAGGGCTCGATCCGCTACACCGCCTCGCTGCCGATCGGCGGCGACCAGGTCACCGGCGACATCGCCTACGGCGTGCACACGCCGACCGCGCATGCCGAGGAGATCAAGATCAAGTACGCCTGCGCGCAGACCGGGTTGGCACATGCCGAGGAAACCATCCAGGTGCCCAGCGTGGGCGATCGCCCGCCGCGCCGGCTGGCGCGGCAGGCGCTGGCGCAGAGCGTGCAGGCGCGCTACGAGGAAATCTTCGAGATGGTGCAGGACAAGCTGCGCAGCTCGGGCTACGACAGCCTGGTGGCGGCCGGCGTGGTGCTCACCGGCGGCGCCTCGAAGATGGAGGGCGCGCTGGAGCTGGCCGAGGAGATCTTCCACAAGATGGTGCGCCTGGGCGTGCCGCAGGAGATCAGCGGCCTCGGCGAGGTGATCAGCAGCCCGCTGCACGCCACCGGCGTGGGCCTGCTGCTGCACGGCTCGCGCCACAACGCGCCGGTGCGCGGCGGTGCCGGCCCGGCGCTCGGCAACGTCGGCGGCCTGCTCGGCAAGTGGCGCAGTTGGCTCACGAGGAACTTCTGACGGGCGCCGGCAGGCGCCCAGCCGGGAGCGGCAGGGTTTCGGCGGCGCAGGAGGCGCAGCCACGGGCGGCGGGATGTCCGCCCACCACCACGGAGCGACAGGAGTCGCCACCCGCGGTTACAACGACAACAACTCTGGAGGACGGGAAATGTTCGAGCTGATCGAGAAACTTGCACCAAACGCAGTCATCAAGGTCATCGGCGTGGGCGGCGGCGGCGGCAATGCCGTGGCACACATGATCAACGCCAACATCGAGGGCGTGGAGTTCGTCGTCGCCAACACCGATGCGCAGGCGATGACCAGCTGCAACTCGCGTACCCATCTGCAGTTGGGTTCCAACGTCACCAAGGGCCTGGGCGCGGGCGCCAATCCCGAAGTCGGCCGCCAGGCCGCGCTGGAGGACCGCGAGCGCATCGAGGCGATGCTGGAAGGCGCCGACATGGTGTTCATCACCGCCGGCATGGGCGGCGGCACCGGCACCGGCGCGGCGCCGGTGGTGGCCCAGCTGGCCAAGGAGAAGGGCATCCTCACCGTGGCGGTGGTCACCAAGCCGTTCCCGTTCGAGGGCCGCCGCCGCATGCAGGTGGCGATGAAGGGCATCGAGGACCTCAGCCAGCACGTCGACTCGCTGATCACTGTGCCGAACGAGAAGCTGCTCAGCGTGCTGGGCCGCGAGGTCACCCTGATCAACGCGTTCAAGGCCGCCAACAACGTGCTGCAGGGCGCGGTGCAGGGCATCGCCGACCTGATCACCGCGCCGGGCCTGATCAACGTGGACTTCGCCGACGTGCGCACCGTGATGAGCGAGATGGGCCTGGCGATGATGGGCACCGGCACCGCCAGCGGCGACGACCGCGCCCAGGCCGCGGCCGAGGAGGCGATCAAGAACCCGCTGCTGGAGGACGTCAACCTCAACGGCGCCTGCGGCATCCTGGTCAACGTCACCGCCGGTCCCAACCTCACCATGCGCGAATTCGACGAGATCGGGCGCATCATCCACGACTTCGCCAGCGAGGACGCCACCGTGGTGATCGGCACCTCGCTCGACGCCGAGCTGAAGGACGAGGTGCGCGTCACCGTGGTCGCCACCGGCCTCAACCGCGCCCCCGCCTCGCGCAACGTGCGCATCGTGGAGCAGAAGCAGGTCGAGATGCGCCAGCGCCCGCGTCCGGTGGTGCTGCGCACCGGTACCGGCAACGAGGTGGTGGACTATGCCCAGCCGGAACCGTCGATCAGCGCCAATCCGCGCAGCGAGGCTCCGGCCCGCCAGGACAGCGGGCTGGAATACTTGGACATTCCGGCCTTCCTGCGCCGCCAGGCCGACTGAGGTCGTCGACGCCTGAACCGCGCGTCCCGTGCTTGTTAAGAAGGAGTGGAACAAAACACCTGTCCAACGGGTCATTGCAGAAACATGAAGGGTGGACTCGGGTCTGTTGCCGCAGCGCGCAGCCGCGCCGGTCAGCGAATGACCGTCTGGCGCGTTCGGGCCTGGAATCCGCAAGACGATGCGTCAGGGAGGGCGCATGACCGGCTGCTTGGGCGAAAGCCCGGATGGCCGATCCGTTACCCCGGTGCCGGAATCCCGTCCCGGCCCGGGGTATCGTGTCGCCCCGCTCGCCTGGCGAGCGGACCATGTTCACGGGCGTGCCTTCCGGGATGAAGGGCGCATGAAGGCTCGACCAGACTGTACGGTACGGTTTGCTATTGCAGCTGGTTAAAACTGTGTTAGCATCCGACCCCTGATTGGCTGCTACTTGGCAGGTACCAACGACAATGATCAAGCAGCGCACGCTCAAGAACATCATCCGCGCCACCGGCGTGGGCCTGCACACCGGCGACAAGGTGTACATGACTCTGCGTCCCGCGGCGCCCAACACCGGCATCGTGTTTCGTCGCACGGACCTCAATCCGCCGGTGGACATCCGTGCGCGGCAGGACAACGTCGGCGACACCCGCCTCTCCACCACGCTGGTGAACGGCGAGGTGCGCGTCGCCACGGTCGAGCACCTGCTGTCGGCGATGGCCGGCCTCGGCATCGACAACGCCTACGTGGATCTGTCGGCGCCGGAGGTTCCCATCATGGATGGGAGTGCCGGCCCGTTCGTGTTCTTGCTGCAGTCCGCCGGCATCGAGGAACAGAACGTGGCCAAGCGCTTCATCCGGATCAAGAAACCGGTGAAGGTGCAGGAAGGCGACAAGTGGGCCAGTTTCGAACCGTTCGAGGGCTTCAAGGTCGGCTTCTCGATCGAGTTCAACCATCCGATCATCAGCAAGCGCACCTCGCGCGCCGAGATCGACTTCTCCACCACCTCGTTCGTGAAGGAAGTGAGCCGCGCGCGCACGTTCGGCTTCATGCGCGACATCGAGATGCTGCGCGAACACAACCTCGCGCTGGGCGGCTCGATGGACAACGCCGTGGTGCTGGACGACTACCGCGTGCTGAACGAGGACGGCCTGCGTTACGAGGACGAGTTCGTCAAGCACAAGATCCTCGACGCGATCGGCGACCTCTACCTGCTCGGCCACAGCCTGATCGGCGCCTACCACGCGCACAAGTCCGGCCACGAGCTCAACAACAAGCTGCTGCGCACCCTGATGGCGGACGCCACGGCTTGGGAAGAAGTCAGCTACCAGGACGATCCGGCCACCTCGCCGATCTCCTACGCCCATCCAGCCCAGGCGATCTGATCGCGCATAGCGCGGCCGTCAGCGGGCAAGAAACAGAAAGCCGCCGCATCCCACGATGCGGCGGCTTTTTTCGGCTTTTTTTGTAATGTGCAGCTATGGATGGCTGCCCGTTTGATCCAGGCGATCAGGGATGATCGCGAAGACGTTGCCGATTCAGCGAGGTGATTCGTCGGGTTTGGCCAGCGCGGCCAGCTTGCCGAACAGCTCCTGCCACTCGGGATCGGCCGCGGCGGCAGCCGCAGCGCGCAGATGGGTCGCGGCCGCGGGCGACAGCGTACGCGTGCGCTCGGGTTCCAGCTCGATCCGCGGCAGCGGGCTCACCTTGACGCCAAGGGTCTCGGCGCGGATGTCGAGGTGGCGGGCGGTCGCGAGAATCTGCGCCTGCAGCAGGCGCAGCCGCGTGGCCCAGGCGGGCGTGGAGGCGAGGAACAGCAGCCGCCCGCCGCGCAGGTTGGCGAAGCGCACCTCGCCGCGCAGCGGCATCGGCAAGGTCTGGCGCAGCGCACGATCCAGTGCATCCAGCGCGGCGGCCTTGCCGGCCAGCGTGGCGAAGGATCCGCAGGCGCCGAGTGCTTGCGGGCCGCGAGGGCGCGAGGCGGCGCGGGACATGGTCCGACGGCTCCGGGTAGGGTCGATGTGTCGATGATACCTGCCGCAGGCCGCGCCCGCCGCTCTTGAATCCGCGTGCCGGCGCCGCCATGCCGGGAGATCGCCGGCGCCTTCGTCATGCCTGCCGTCCAGGCCCGTGTAGTAACATGCCCGTTTGGTTCGCGCCAACGCGCGGCCCTTTGTCCTTGTCATCCGGAAGATCGATGCTCAATCGTGCCCTCACCAGCATTTTCGGCAGCCGCAACGAGCGCGTGCTGCGCCAGTTGTCGCGGACCGTGGCGCGCATCAATGCGCTGGAGCCCGAGTTCGAGAGGCTGGACGACGAGGCATTGCGCGGCAAGACCGAGGCGTTCAAGCAGCGTGTCGCCGCGGGCGAGTCGCTGGACAAGCTGCTGCCCGAAGCCTTCGCTGTGGTGCGCGAGGGCGCCAAGCGCGTGCTCGGCATGCGCCATTACGACGTGCAGCTGATCGGCGGCATGGTGCTGCACCAGGGCAAGATCGCCGAGATGCGCACCGGCGAGGGCAAGACCCTGGTGGCGACGCTGCCGGTGTACCTCAACGCGCTGGCCGGCAAGGGCGTGCACGTGGTCACCGTGAACGATTATCTGGCCCGCCGCGACTCGGCGCAGATGGGCAAGCTGTACAGCTTCCTCGGCCTCAGCACCGACGTGGTGTGGCCGGGCATGGACCATGCCGACAAGCACAAGGCCTACGCCGCCGACATCACCTACGGCACCAACAACGAGTTCGGCTTCGACTACCTGCGCGACAACATGGCGCTCAGCAAGGAGCAGCGCTACCAGCGCGGCCTCAACTACGCCATCGTCGACGAGGTGGACTCGATCCTGATCGACGAGGCGCGCACGCCGCTGATCATCTCCGGCCCGGCCGAGGATTCGCCGCAGCTGTATCTCGCGGTGAACAAGGTCGTGCCGCGCATGATCCGCCAGCAGGAGGAAGAGGGCGCCGGCGACTACTGGGTGGACGAGAAGCAGAAGCAGGTGCACCTGTCCGAGGACGGCATGCAGCATGCCGACGAGTTGCTGCGCGAGGTCGGCGTGATCAGCGCGGACAGCGGTCTGTACGACTCGAAGAACCTCGCCGTGGTGCACCACCTCAACGCCGCGCTGCGCGCCAACGCGATCTACCAGCGCGATGTGGACTACATCGTGCGCGACGGCGAGGTCATCATCGTCGACGAGTTCACCGGCCGCACCCTGCCGGGCCGGCGCTGGTCCGACGGCCTGCACCAGGCGGTGGAGGCGAAGGAAGGCGTGCCGATCCAGCGCGAGAACCAGACGCTGGCCACGGTGACGTTCCAGAACCTGTTCCGCATGTACAAGAAGCTGTCCGGCATGACCGGCACGGCCGACACCGAGGCGTTCGAGTTCCAGAGCATCTACGGCCTGGAGGTGGTGGTGATTCCCACCCACAAGCCGATGATCCGCAAGGACAACGCCGACCTGGTCTTCCTCGGCCAGCAGGCCAAGTACAACTCGGTGATCGAGGACATCAAGGACTGCCACAAGCGCGGCCAGCCGGTGCTGGTGGGCACCACCTCGATCGAGGTGTCCGAGTTGCTGTCGGAACAGTTGCGCAAGGCCAAGGTCGCGCACGAGGTGCTTAACGCGAAGCAGCACGAGCGCGAGGCGCACATCGTGGCCCAGGCCGGCGCGCCGGGGCAGGTGACGATCGCCACCAACATGGCCGGCCGCGGCACCGACATCGTGCTCGGCGGCAGCCTGGAGGCGGCGCTGTCCGCGCTGCCGGCGGAAGCCACCGAGGTCGACCGCGCCCGCGTCAAGGCCGACTGGAAGAAGCTGCATGAGCAGGTGCTGGCCGCCGGCGGCCTGCACATCATCGGCACCGAGCGCCACGAGTCGCGCCGCATCGACAACCAGCTGCGTGGCCGTTCCGGCCGCCAGGGCGATCCGGGTTCCTCGCGCTTCTACCTGTCGCTGGAGGACAACCTGCTGCGCATCTTCGGCGGCGAGGGCCTGATCCGCTGGATGAAGCGCTTCGGCATGAAGGAAAACGACGCGCTCGAAGACCGCATGATCAGCCGCCAGATCGAGAAGGCGCAGCGCAAGGTCGAGCAGCACAACTTCGACATCCGCAAGCACCTGCTCGAATTCGACGACGTCGCCAACGACCAGCGCAAGGTGATCTACCGCCAGCGCGACGAGTTGCTGGAAGGCGAGGACGTCTCCGCCACCGTGGCCGACATCCGCCACGACGTGGTCGAGAGCATCGTGCGCGAGCACGTGCCACCGGACAGCATCGACGAGCAGTGGGACGTCCCTGGCCTCGACCGCGAGCTGGAAGGCAAGTTCGGCCTGGCGCAGGACCTGCCGCGCTGGCTCGAACAGCAGAGCGAGATCGACGCGACGATGATCCTCGAACACGTGCGCGGCGGCGTGGACGAGCTGTTCCAGGCCAAGGAGGCACAGATCGGCGCCGAGACCATGCGGGCGCTCGAGAAGCACATCATGCTGACCGTGGTCGACAACGCCTGGAAAGAACACCTGGCGAACATGGACTACCTGCGCCAGGGCATCTACCTGGTGGGCTATGCCCAGCAGGATCCCAAGCAGGCGTTCAAGCGCGAGTCGTTCCGGCTGTTCTCCGACATGCTCGACCGCATCAAGGCCGAGGTGGTGCAGATGCTGGCGCGCATCCGCATCCGCAGCGAGGAGGAAGTCGCCGCGATGGAGGCCGAGCAGCAGCGCCTCGCCGAACGCCTGCAGCGGCAGATGCTGGCCAGTGGCGGCGGCGCGCCCGATGCGGCGCTGGATGCCGATCCCGCCAGCGTGGCCGCCGGCGCCATGCACCTGCAGCAGCCTGACATGCCGCGCGTGGGCCGCAACGAACCCTGTCCCTGCGGCTCGGGCAAGAAGTACAAGCACTGCCACGGGCAGCTGGCCTGAGGCCACGGGTCGTAAAACCGCAGGAGCGCGCTGGCGCGCGATGGAGCCTTTTGCGAAAGGCATCCGTTGCGCGTCAGCGCGTTTTTGCAGGTGCGGGCTTTGGACTGAAACGGCAGTCAAAAGCTCATCTTGTTGGTGTCAGGGAAAGCGCTTCCTGCGCTTTCCCTGACTCGCCCAGGCCTTGCCTGGGCTCCGCCCCGCGTTCGCGGGGCGTGCGATCCATCCATGGATCGCCGGCGGCGGCTTTCAGTCGCCGCCGCCGGGCGGCCGTTTGCGGTGCGGCTCGGCATCCACGGTGATGTACTGCGGCTCTTCGCTATCCAGCCGCAGCGCGGTGAGCTGGCCACCCCACACGCAGCCGGTGTCGATCGCGTACACGCCGAGGCCGGCGAAGCGACCCAGCGCCGACCAGTGGCCGCAGACGATGCGCGTCTCGCGCCGGCGCATGCCGGGTACCTCGAACCAGGGATACAGGCCCGGCCGCTGGGTGCCGGGTTCGCCCTTGCCCTCGAAGTCGATGCGGCCGTTGACGTCGCAGTAGCGCATGCGGGTGAGCAGGTTGATCGTGGCGCGGTGGCGGTCCAGCCCCTGCAGGCGGCTGGACCAGCCGGCGGGACGGTTGCCGAACAGATTCCGGAGGATGCGCGGATGGCGCGGGCTGGAGAGCTCGCGCTCCACCTCCTGCGCAGCCTTCTGCGCCTGGCGCAGCGTCCACTGCGGCGCGAGTCCGGCGTGGATCATGGTCCAGCCGAGCTGCTCGTCGTGGTGCAGCAGCCTTTGCGAACGCAGCCATTCGAACAGCACCGGCGCGTCGTCGGCGAACAGCACCTCGCGCAATTCGGGGTTCACCTTGGCCTGGGCCTCCGGCTTGCGCAGCGCAATCGCCAGCAGGCTGAGGTCGTGGTTGCCCAGAGTGACCACGGATTGCTCGCGCAGGCCGTGGATCAGCCGCAGCGTGGCGAGCGACTCGCCGCCGCGGTTCACCAGATCGCCGCAGAACCACAGCCGGTCGGTCGCCGGGTCGAAGCGCAGCTTGTCCAGCAGGCGTCGCAGTTCCGGGTAGCAGCCCTGCACGTCGCCGATTGCATAGGTGGCCATCCGTGTGCCGTCCGTCAGTGCAGGGTGCGCGGGATGGCGAGCGTGAAGCGCGGGATCGGCGCCTCGAAGCGGGTGCCGTCGTCGGCCAGCATCAGGTAGCTGCCGCCCATGGTGCCCACCGGGGTCTCCAGCACCGCACCGGAGGTGTATTCGAAGTTGTCGCCTGGGCGCATCCACGGCTGCTCGCCCACCACGCCGTCGCCGCGCACTTCCTCCACCTTGCCGTTGGCGTCGGTGATCACCCAGTGCCGGGTCAGCAGCTGCGCGGGCACGCTGCCGGCATTGCGCAGCGTGATGGTGTAGGCGAACACGTAGCGGTTGTCGTCGGGGCGGGACTGGTCGGGGACGAAACGCGTCCGCACCTGCACATCGATCGTGTAGGGATGGTTTTCGCTCATGCGCCGATTGTAAGGCCTGCGGCGCCGCGCGTCGCCCGTGCGCCGGCGGGATTCAGCGCGCGGCGAGGCGCTTGGCGAGGCGCACGAAATCGCCGGGCGCCAGCGTCTCGGCGCGTGCGCGCGGATCGACGTCGGCGCTGCGGATCGCCTCGGCGTCCAGCAGCTGCCGCAGCGCGTTGGAGAGCGTCTTGCGCCGCTGGCCGAAGGCGGCCTTCACCACCGCGTGCAGCAGCTCGGGATCGGCATCGTGGCGTTCGTGCGACGCGAGCGGCACCAGCCGTACCACCGCCGAGTCCACCTTGGGCGGCGGCCGGAACGCTTCCGGCGGCACCTCGAACAGCGGCACCACGCGGCAGGCCAGCTGCAGCATCACCGACAGCCGGCCGTAGACCTTGCTGCCGGGTTCCGCGGCCATGCGGTCCACCACTTCCTTCTGCAGCATGAAGTGCATGTCCTCGATCGCCGCCGCGTGTTCGACGCAGTGGAACAGGATCGGACTGGAGATGTAGTACGGCAGGTTGCCGGCGATGCGCAGGCGTTCCACGCCATGGCGGTGCGCCAGCGCGGCCAGATCCACCTTCAACACGTCGGCATGGATCACGGCGAGTTCGCCCACCTCCGCCGCGCGCGCCTTCAGCGCGGGGATCAGGTCGGTGTCCAGCTCGATCGCGGTGAGCGAGCCGGCCGCAGCCAGCAGCGGCAGGGTGAGCGCGCCCTCGCCGGGGCCGATCTCGACCAGGAAGTCGCCGGCGCGCGGCGCGATCGCTCGCACGATGTCGTCGATGTAGCGCCGGTCGTGCAGGAAGTGCTGGCCGAAGCTTTTCTTGGGGCGAGCGTTCATGGGGCAGCAGTGAGTGGAGAGAAGTGAGGAGCGAGAGCGGCAGTCTTGCAGGTTTTACTCACTTCTCACGCCTCTTCACTCTCTTTTCGCCGGCGTGCTGCCAGCGTCAAGGCCAGCTTGGCGGCAGCGATCAGGCTGGCGGGATCGGCGCGACCCGTGCCGGCCAGATCCAGCGCGGTGCCGTGGTCGACCGAGGTACGGATGAAGGGCAGGCCGAGCGTGAGGTTGACGGTGCGGTCGAAGGCTTCGCTCTTCAGCACCGGCAGCGCCTGGTCGTGGTACATCGCCAGCACCGCGTCGTATCGCGCACGCTGCGCGGGCACGAAGGCGGTGTCGGCGGGCAGTGGGCCGAGCAACTGCATGCCTTCGGCGCGCAGTGTGTCCAGCAGCGGGATGATCGTGTCCAGTTCCTCGCGGCCCAGGTGGCCGCCTTCGCCGGCATGCGGGTTGAGGCCAAGTACGGCGATGCGCGGCGCGGCGATGCCGAACTTTGCCTGCAGTTCGGCGTGCACGATGCGCAGCGTGCGCTCCAGTGCGGTGCGGGTGATCGCGGCGGGCACCGCGCTCAAGGGCAGGTGCGTGGTGGCCAGCGCCACGCGCAGCTCGGGGCTGGCCAGCATCATCACCACGTCGGTGCGGGTGCGTTCCGCGAAATATTCGGTGTGGCCGCTGAAGCGGACGCCGGCCTCGTTGATCGAGGCCTTCTGCAGCGGCGCGGTGACCACGGCGGCATAGCGGCCGGCCAGGCAGCCGTCGGCGGCCTCGGCGAGGGTGGCGAGCACGTGCCATGCGTTGTGCGGATCGGGCCGGCCGGGGATTTCCGCGGCGTCCAGCGGCACGTGATGCACGCGCAGGCTGCCGGCTTCGCGGTGCTCGCGCGGCGTGCCATCGTCGTCGTCGAGGGTGATGGAAAGCCCGCAGCGTGCGGCGGCGCGGGCGAGCAGAGCGCGGTCGGTGATCGCCACCAAGTCGGCCGCCAGCTCGGTGGCGGCCAGTCGCGCGATCAGTTCCGGACCGATCCCGGCCGGCTCACCGGCGGTGACGGCGAGCCGTGGCAGCGCCATGCCGGCGGCTCCCGGTCAGGAGGCTGCCGGCGTATTGGTGTCGTCGCGCAGCGCGGGCACCAGCACGTTGATGAAGGCGTTCGCGCGCAGGTCGCGCAGGAAGTCGTCGTAGGCCTGCTCGGCCTTGCGGTTGCCGATCGCCTGGCGTGCCTGGTCGCGTTCCATCTGGGTGGTGAGGTCGCTCTGGCGGGTGCCCAGGAGCTGCAGGATGTCCCAGCCGTTGCCGGTCTGGAACGGCTGCGAGACCTGGTTCTCCTTCAGCTGGGCGAGCTGCTGCGCGATCGCGCTGCCCCAGGCGTCCTTGGCGAACCAGCCCATGTCGCCGCCGAGGTTCGCGGTGGTGTCGTCCTTGGAATTGTCCTTCGCCAGCTTGGCGAAGTCCGCGTGCTTGGTAGTGAGCTGCTCGTACAGCTCCTGCGCCTTCTGCTGCGCCTGCTCGGGCGTCATCAGTTCGCTCGGCTTGAGCAGGATCTGCCGTGCGTGGTACTCGGTGACGATCTGCTTGGACGGCTCGCGCTGGCCGATCAGCTTGATGATGTGGAAGCCGGTGGGGCCGCGCAGCGCGGGGCTGACGTCGCCGGGCTTCATGTTGGCCACCGTGTCGGCAAAGGCCGGCGGGATCTCGTCCATGCGGCGCCAGCCGAGGTCGCCACCGTCCAGCGCGTCGGATGCGTCGGAGTAGCGGATCGCCGCGGCATTGAAGTCCATGCCGCCCTTGATCGCGTTGATCGCCGCCTCGGCCTTGGTGGCGGCGGCCTGGATCGCGGCGGCGTCGGCGCCGGAGGGGATGCTGATCTGGATGTGCGCCAAGTGCACCTCACCGGCCTTGTAGCTGGGGCTGGCAAGCAGGTTGTCGATCTCGCTGTCGGTGACCGAGACCTGGTCGTGCACCACGCTCTGGTGAAGTTGCTGCACGGTGAGCTGGTCGGCCAACTGCTGGCGGAACGCGCCGAAATCCTCGCCGCTGCGCTGCACCTCGGCGCGCAACTGGTCGGGGCTCATCTTGTTCTGCTGCGCCACCTGGGCCACCGCCTGGTCGACCTGGGCGTCGGAGACATGCACGCCCTGGTCGTCGGCCTTCTGAAGCTGCAGCTTCATCAGGATCAACCGGTCGAGCACCTGCTGCTGCAGCACGTTCATCGGCGGCAACTGGCCGGGCTGGCTGGCGTACTGCTGCTGGATCGAGCGCACGGCGTTGTCGAGCTCGCTCTGCAGGATCACGTCCTCGTTCACCACCGCGACGATGCGGTCCAGCGACTGGGTCTGGCCGGCCGGTGCGGCGTTGGTGCCGGCACTGGGCAACAGCTGGGCCTGCGCGGGCAGCGCGAGCACGAGGGCGGGCAGGAGCAGGGCGAGGAATCGCTTCATCAGGGAGCAGCCGGAGGATGGATACAGCGGTTTATTGATAGCCGAGAATATCACGGTGCAGCAGCGGGTCGATCTGGCCGCCGGTCGAGCCGAGGCCCTTGAAGACGACTTCGAACATGATGGCGTTGTCGCGCAGGTTGGTCTGGCCCGGCGTCGTGGGCGGCGCGACGCCGTAGTAACCCTGGTTCACGTAGCTGCGGTCGACCAGCCGCAGGGTGACGCAACAACTGTCGTATTCGATGCCGGCCAGCGCCTCGATCGTGCCCTTCAGCGGGTTGACCACGCCCTTGACCGGTTCCGCATACGTCCACGCGCCGATCAGGCGCCAGCGCTCGGACAGCGGGTAGACCGCCGAGACGCTGTATTGTTCCATCAGCCCGCGGCGGTAGCGGTAGGCGAAGTTGACCACCCCGTCCAGGCCCAGTCGCCCCTGCAGCTGCAGCATCGCCATGTCGGTGCGGCGGGTGTTCGGGCTCCACTGGTAGGAGCTGCTGGCGCGCCAGCGGTCGCTGAGCTGCAGGTCCAGTTGCGCCACGTAGGACGAGCCGGACCAGTCGGTGGCCGGGGAAGACGTGTTCGCGCCGTTCGGCATCTGCACCCGCTGCGGAGTGAAGTAGCGGATCTGGCCGAAGCTGGCCGACAAGCGCTCCACGCCGCCGTCGTCCAGCAGGCGGGTGGTGACCGCCGCGGTGAGGTTGTTCGCGTTCATCTGGCGATCGGCGCCGGAGAACTGGTTGGTCGAGAACAGCTGCCAGTAGTCGAACGACATCAGGCTGGTGTCGAACAGCGGCAGGTTGTTCTGGTCGCGGTACGGCACGTACAGGTAGTACAGCCGCGGCTCCAGCGTCTGCGTGTAGTCGTGGCCGAACAGCGACGTATCGCGATCGAACACCAGCCCGCTGTCCAGGCTGACGATCGGCAGCGAGCGGCTCGGCGACTTCTGCGTGAACGGCGTCGTCGTGCCGCTGCCCAGCAGGCCGTAGTAGCCGTAGTTCTGGTAGCCGTTGCTGAGCTGGTAATCGGTGTAGCGCCAGGCCACGCGGGGGCGCACGAACCAGCCCGGTGCGCCGAAATCCGCGGCGGCGAACGGTTCGATGTCCTCGCGGCTGCCTTCCACGGCCCCCGGCTTGCGGAACGCCACGAACTGGTTGGTCATGCCGAATTCCAGCCAGCGGTTCAGCGGCAGATCCACGTTGAAATTGGCGTTCGGCAACTGCCGGTAGGGCAGCGACGCGTCGGTGAGGAACGGGTTCATGTTCTGGTAGGCGGTGCCGCCCACCGAGGCGTTCCACAGCGCTTCGCCCCACTTGCCGCCGCCGGCGACATTGGCGGTGGACGCGAGGCTGTAGACCGGCGCGCCACCGAACTGGTTGCCGAAGTCGTAATAGAAGTTGTTGTCCGAGCTGCGGTCGATCGAGGTGCTGAAGTTCCAGCTTCCCCACAGGTGCGTGGTGTCGTTGATGGTGTAGCGGTAGCGGTTCGTGCCCGCGGTATTGGCGGTGGTGCCGGGATCGGTGGGGCCGTGATCGTTCGGCAGGTACTGCACGTCCAGCGTGCCGCTGCTGCCCGGCAGCAGGTAGCGGAATTCGGTGTCCAGCATGAAGCCGCGGGTGCTGTAGACGCGCGGATCCAGCGTGGCGTCGTAGTTCGGCGCCAGGTTCAGGTAGTACGGCGTGCTGAGGAAATAGCCCGAGCGGCTGCTGTGGCCGAAGGTCGGGTACAGGAAGCCGGTCATGCGCCGGTTGTCCACCGGGAAACTGAACCAGGGCAGGTAGATCAGCGGCACGCTGCCAATGCGGAAGGTGGCGTTGCGCGCCACGCCGCGGCCGGTTTCCTTGTCGACGCTGATCGACTTGCCGCGGAACTCCCACAGATGGTGGCCCACGTCGCAGGTGGAATAGGTGGCCTGCGAGTAGCGGGTGCGGTCGGCGTCGAACATCTGCGCCTTGCTGGCCGTGCCGTTGCCGCGCGAATCCAGCATCTGGTAACGCACGTCGTCGGCGATGCCGGTGCTGGCGTCGTTGTTGCCGCGGGCGCGGCTGGCGGCCAGCAGCTGGCCGGCATCCTGGTAGCGCACGTTGCCGCGCGCGTCGTAGTCGGTGGTGTCGTCGTTGTAGTCGGCCGTGTCCGCCTGCAGCCGTTGATCGGCGCGCTCCATGCGCACGTCGCCGGCGAGGTGGTACACGGTCTGGTTGGAGCTGTCCACGTGCTGCGCGGTCACGTAGGTGTTGCTGGTGTCGCGCAGGCTGCTGTCGCGGCTCAACGCGGGGTCGTAGAACTCCAGCATCGCGTTGGGACGGCACATCGCGTAGTTGTACGGGCGCGGCGCGCAGTGGAAGGAACCCAGCGGGCAGGCCTGCTCGCTGCCGTCCAGCGAACTCTTGCGGTGCTGCCCCAGGCTGCTGCCCATGGCTTCGACCGGGACGCCGACCAGGGCAAGCGCGGCGGCGACCGCCAGCAGGCGTCGTGGGGGGAGCTTGCGCATCACAATGGGAGCCCTGCGGTCGTGAGGCTCGTAAAACTAGCAGAAACACCCTGGATCAGGCAGGCTGGGGCTTGCGCGGTGCAGGCGAGGATTCAGTGATGAACGAGCCCGGGCGGGTCGGTGCGAGGTGGAATGGCAGGCCGGGCGCGACGGCCGCACGCCTCAACCTTTACTTTTGCGATCGTCCGTGATCGCGAGAATCGAACGGGCGGCCATCCGTGGCCGCACTCTTCAATCCAGCATCGCCTCGACATGCGCTGCCGTGCTGGCCGCCAGCGCGGCGAGGTCGTAGCCGCCTTCCAGCGTGGAGACCAGACGGCCGTCGGCGTGCCGGTTCGCCAGCTCGACCAGCTTGGCGGTGATCCAGGCGTAGTCCTCGCTGCCCAGGCAGAGGTCGGCCAGCGGGTCGCGCTGGTGCGCGTCGAAGCCGGCCGAGACCAGTACCAGTTGCGGTTTGAACGCGTGCAGCCGCGGCAGCAGGTCGCCCTCCCACAGTTCGCGGAACAGGTAGGGGCCGTCGCCGGCCGACAACGGCCGGTTGAGGATGTTGCCCGCGCCGCGTTCATCCGGGCCGCCGCTGCCCGGGTACAGCGGCATCTGGTGGCTGGAGGCGAACAGCACGCGGGGCTCACGCCAGAAGATGTCCTGCGTGCCGTTGCCGTGGTGCACATCGAAGTCGGCGATCGCCACGCGCTGCAAGCCGTGTGCCGCCAGCGCGTGTGCAGCGGCCACCGCCACATTGTTGAACAGACAGAAGCCCATCGCCTGCTCGCGCGTGGCGTGGTGGCCGGGCGGGCGTACCGCGCAGAAGGCGCGGCGCACGTGGCCGCCGTCGAGCACGGTGTCGACCGCCGCCACCGCGGCGCCGGCGGCACGCAGCGCAGCCTCGGCGGAGCCGGGCGAGAGCACGGTGTCCTCGTCCAGCCGCTGCACCTGACCCACCGGTATGGCGGTGAGGATGCGATCGACGTGGTTGACGTCGTGCACGCGCAACAGCTGCTCGCGGCTGGCGCGTGGCGCCTCGACGCGATCCAGCGCGGCGTAGCGGTCGTGGTCGAGTACGCGCAGCACGGCGGCGAGCCGCGCCGGCGATTCGGGGTGACCGGGGCCGTTGTCGTGCTGCAGACAGGCCGGGTGGGTGTACAGCCGCAGCATGCGGCGGCTTCAGCCGGCGGCGGGCTTGCGCCGCCGCTCGTGCTGCCACAGCACCTCGCCGTGGCCGCCGGCGCGGGCGAGCACGCGGCAGAGCACGAACAGCAGGTCGGACAGGCGGTTGAGGTAGTGCTGCGCCTGTGGCCGCACCTCGGGTTCCGCGTGGCGCAGGGTGATGACTTCGCGCTCGGCACGACGGCACACGGTGCGCGCGAGATGGCAGCAGGCCGCCGCCATGCCGCCGCCGGGCAGGATGAATTCCTTCAGCGGCGGCAACGGTTCGTTGAACGCGTCCAGCACGGTTTCCAGTCGCGCGACGTCGGCGTCCTCGATCATCGCCATGCCAGGAATGCACAGCTCCCCGCCCAAGTCGAACAGCTCATGCTGGATCTGGGTCAGCGCCTCGCGCACCGCCGCGTCCACACCCTCGCAGGCCAGCACCATGCCGATCGTGCTGTTGAGCTCGTCCACCGTGCCGTAGGCGGCCACGCGCGGCGAGTCCTTGGCCACGCGCGAACCGTCGCCGAGACCGGTGCTGCCGTCGTCACCGGTGCGCGTGTAGATCCTGGAGAGGCGGTTGCCCACGTCAGTGCTTGGCGTGAGCACCGCGCTGCGACAGGCGCGACAGCTGCATCACCAGCGCATGCACCACCGCGCCCAGCCCCACGTAGAGGGCGGTGCCGGTGAGGAACGGCAGGTACCAGTCGCCGAGATTGCCGAACCACGCGCCGAAGCTGCGCGGCGCCGGCACGCTGGCGCTGATCCAGTAGAAGCTGCCGTTGGAGATCAGGTAGCAGGCGCCCTCGGCGACCAGCAGCGCGGCAACGGCGAGGCCGAGCGTGCGCAGGTTCAGGCCCGACTGGCGCTTGGCCAGCCAGCTGCCGCCCAGCCACAGCGCGCCGTAGGACGGGGCCAGGAACCAGTAGGCCGGCGACACGCAGTAATGGCTCCAGAAATCGATGCCCTGGCCGGAGATCACCAGGTAGTCCACCAGCACGGCCTCGGCCAGCAGCAGCGGGAAGGCCCAGCGACCCTGGCCGCGCAGCCAGAAACCGGCGAGGAAGAACACACCCCACGAGGCATCCCACAGCGCGTGGTGCAGCAGCGAGGGATGGAAGCGGGTGACGCCCATCACCAGGGCCAAGCCCAGGAGGATGGCCAGGCGTCGGGTCGTTGAGGTTGCCATGTGTACTCCGTGCAGCTCGGCGGGATTCAGGCGCGCAGTTTATCCCAATGTGGCCGGCCCGATGCGTCGGCGGCTCGCCGGCGCGTATCATCCGGCGCATGAATCCCCACACATCTCCCGCCGGTGATGGCGTGCTGATCGTCGGCGGTGGCCTGGTCGGCGCCAGCCTCGCCATTGCGCTGGACGCCGCCGGCATCAAGGCCACCCTGGTCGAGGCCGCCGCCCCGCGCATAGACGCCCAGCCCAGCTACGATGAGCGCAATCTCGCGCTGGCCCGCGCCACCGTCAACGGCCTTGCCGCGATCGGCGTGTGGCCGCATGCCGCAGCGCAGGCCACGGCTATCCGCCACATCCGCGTCAGTCGCGCCGGCGAGTTCGGCAGCGCGCGCATCGATGCGGCGAAGCACGGCGTCGACGCGCTGGGCTGGACCCTGCCTGCACGCGAACTGGGTGCGGCCCTGCTGCGTCGGCTGGATACCTGCACGCGGCTGACCCGGCTCGCGCCCGCGAAACTGGAATCACTGGAGGCACAGCCGCAGGGCTGGCGCGCCCGCATCCGCACGGCGGATGGCGAGTGTGTCATCGATGCCGCGCTGTTGGTGGGGGCCGACGGCACCGAATCCTTCGTGCGCAGCCAAC
>Ga0209026_1000318_pt1 | contig 51578 bp, 51 predicted proteins | sample AraplaCL_Col_mCL_FD_184262 | JGI IMG/M metagenome (GOLD analysis project Ga0209026, IMG submission 184262) | Arabidopsis root microbial communities from the University of North Carolina, USA - plate scrape CL_Col_mCL (SPAdes) (version 2) | ecosystem: Host-associated > Plants > Roots >... | reverse complement strand
GAAGGTATGGACGAAGGTTTTAACGATATGGCCAGCAAACGCGATATTGTTGTACATGCCGCTCCGTATGTAAGTCAAAGCTCTATTAATCAATTGGGCAGATTGGGCCGTAGCCAGGGTTGCCCGGCGGTGTCGCCTAAAGTACTTAACCAGGTTATCAATACCATAAAGGGCAAAACGCTGTTATTTATCAACGGTAACGATAGCAGTTATACTTCTAAATACCTTGATTTTGATTCGGCGGCTAATTTTGCCATGAATCAAAATAATAATGGCAGCGGTCAAACCACTGCCATGTTATAGTAGCCGTTATACGGTACTGAATTTCTGCATATGTGCGTATAAAACTATATCCTGGGCGTAGATGTCGTGCCTGAACTGTATGGTTCCGCTGTCATCTACCCAACAGGTTATATAAGTAATATAAACCGGCACTTTTGGCGATACGGCTATGCTTGTAGGTTCAGGATTATCCTCGTTAATTTTTTTAGTGATGAGATCGTATTTAGGGCCGTCGCCAAACAAAGCGTGGGCAAAATCCAATGGTTTTTCTAACCGCACACAGCCATGGCTCACGGCGCGCATCGCCTGTTTAAAGGGTAATTGTACGGGGGTATCGTGCAGGTAAACGTTGGTTTTATTAGGAAATAGAAACTTGATCTTACCTAATGAGTTATCTGCTCCCGGCTGTTGTTTAAATTCGTATGGCGAATCATCTTTTTTTACCTGGCTCCAGTCTATTGTTTCGGTATCCTCTATCTTCTGTCCATTTTTGTATACGTCGATGTTTTTATTCGACAAATAGTAGCGGTCTTTGGCGGCTTCGACCATGATCTCTTTACTGGCAATACTTTGCGGAATATTCCAGATAGGGTTAACCTCGGCTACGTAGATCATGCTGTTTAATTGCGGTGTTTCGTGCGTAAAAGGGCGGTCTATTTTGTCGCTATCATCATACTCAACTAAAGTATTCTCATGGTCTTTATTGCGGCCTTCGCCTACGCAAACCTTCATATTTAAAGCCGATCTGCCGTTTTCCATAACGTTAAGCTCAAAATCGGGGATGTTGACTATCACATAACGGGTTTCGGCGGGTTTGTTTTTCCAGCGAAGGCGCTCCAGGTTAACTACCAAAGTACGTTGTGTTTCTTCTTTGGTCATCCCGGGGGCTACTGCACCTGCCGCCAAAGCTTTTTGTAGCGCTATGTACTGAGGGCTGCGCGGCTGAATGCTATCCAGGTAACTTTTAAAATTACTTACCGCGAATACATGGCTCATCGAAGCGCTATCCGGGCGGATGGTTTTTGTAAAGTAATTAGCATATATCCTTTTTGGGTTCATCAAACCATATTGTAAAGCGTTAGAGTAATTGATAAGCGAATTAGCCACTAATAATTCTAATTCGGCCATACAGCGGTAAGCTTCATCTGTTGATTTGATAGCCCGTTTGTCGTTGAACTTATCTAACAATACTTTAATATGACTGCTTTGAAACATGGCCGGCTCGAGGCCATGCTCGGCGGAGCGATCTAACACCGCGGTAAGGTTTTTAATATCGTCATTTGGTAAATGATCCATCACGAAGTTAGGGTCGTAATCATTTTGTGTGTACCAGGCGGCGATTACTTTTGAATTGGTTAATGACGGCCTTTGCTGCTCTATTACTTTTTGAAATACAGCGGCGAAGCCTTCGGGAGTAACGTCCTTAAAAACCTTGTTATGTGTTTTTTTGAAGAGCACGTCGCCCATATCCGAACGGGATTTTTTATGGCAGCTTTGAAAGATGAACAGAATCGCTAAAAGCGAGGAGAGGAGTACGGGCCAAAAAATATGTCTGGCTTGATTAGGGATAGTCATACGGTGTTATAATTAATTTGTTAACCGTATGCAATTGCTATGCCATCAAAAAACTGTGGGTTAATATTGGGTTAACTGCCAGCGCAGCCGGTCGATCTGATCGCCTATTAACTGCACGTTTTCGGCAGTGAGTTCTTCGCGCGAGTATTCTTCCAGCATCCAACCGCTGTCATCGCGGCGAATGTAACCGATAAATTGATGATCGAGCGAGATGCGGAAATAATCCTTTTGCAGTTGTTTTACTTTCATGAGCTTATTGCCGCTAAAAGGTATAATATGTTCGTCCATTAAGTTATTCGATTATCAGGTTATACTTTAACAACAATCCCGAAAGAGCATTTGAGCTAAATTTAGCTTTGGCCATAGTGTTATTTTCCGGGTCGATATTAAAGTTTGTTGCCGAGGTAAGGTCGGCGCCTTTTAAAATGGTGCGGCTGAAAATAGCACGGTTCAGATCACAGTTTCGAAAGATGGCGTTCGTGAGATCGGCTTCGCTGAAATCAGATTCGATTAAGGAACAATCTTCAAACAAAGTGCCTTTTAAGCGCTTTTTCTGGAAGATGGTATAATCCAGGATACATTTGGTAAAGCTTACCGCGAACGAAAAGTTGTTGCTCGCGCCGAAGTTAACCCCGGTAAACTTACAATCCAGAAATGTAATATCCTGAAAACCTGTGTTGATTATCTTAGCTAACGAGAGGTTGCAGGTATTCATACTGCAATTGATAAAGGTTATTTGGGATAGGTTGGCATACGAAAAATCGCAGTTGGTAAATGTGCAACCTTCAAATATCTTGTCGCGGCCCTCAATTTCGGCGGCCTTAATATTTTTATAGATCTTGTTTTCCTGTACCCGCTGTTCCATAATTCGAACCGTAAATATCCGGCAATTTTTTCAAAAACATAGGGATGACTTACCAACAGGATTGTGCAGGATGGGCTTTACCCGAATAGTGAAGTTTTAGGCAACCAATTACGCCTACATGTACCTGTTTTTAAAAAGAATGATACTGGCTACCGCCACCTTACCTTTTGCTATATCGGTAATGGCTCAGCAAGCCGCACAAACGCAATCGCCACAAAGGCAACCTCGTCCGGATGCTGTCATTAGCAACAACGGTCTAAAAGGAAACCTCAACGCCCACGATCCCTGTATGATCAAAGCGGGAGATACTTACTACGTGCTAACCACAGGCATGAGCATCAAATCATCTAAAGATATGATCAACTGGACAAACCTTGGGCCTTTGTTCGATAAATCGGCAACGTTTTCGTGGTGGAACAACGACATTCCCGGCAAGGTAGGCCTCTGGGCGCCCGATATTCATTATGCCGATGGTAAATACCATTTGTATTATTCGGTTTCGGCGTGGATGAATTTTAAATCGAGCGTGGGTTATGCTACCAACGCTACGCTGGATAAAAACAGTCCGGATTATAAATGGGTAGACCAGGGGCTGGTAGTGAATTATAAAAACGGCGGAGATAGTGTAAACTGTATCGATCCGAACGCTTTTACCGATGAGGATGGTAAAGAATATTTAATTTATGGCTCGTATAAAGGTGGCCTACGTTTAATCGAGCTTAATCCCAAAACAGGTAAACCGGATAGCGATAAACCCGAATTATATACCATCACCACCAAACTGGGTGAGGGGAGCTACATTATTAAAGGACCGGAGTACTACTATATCTTCGCTTCGCGCGGAAAATGCTGCTCGGGGATACAGAGTACTTATCAAATAGTGATAGGGCGCTCAAAAAGTGTTAAAGGGCCGTATCTCAACAAAGAAGGAAAAAGCTGGATTGATAATAATTACTCAGTATTTTTAGCCGGCGATTATGATGAACCTGGTCGCGGCCATAACGGCTTTTTTGCCCAGGGCGATACCACTTACGTTGTTTATCACGCTTATACACGGGCATTTAACGGGCAATCGCTGTTGAATATTAAGCCATTACATATGGATAAAGATGGCTGGCCAAGTTTAGATCCGAACGACAAGTTATTTGTGATGCCCGAGTTTGAAAAAAAGACCTTTGCTGGTAAATAAGTTTACCAATTTAGCTATCTTGATCGGCGAAAGCCGCTATGAAAAAACTTACTTTAATACTCTGTTTTGTAGCCTGCGGGCTGCAATTGTTTGCACAGAATAACCGTCCCAGCCAACAATATAAGCTAATTGGGCAGGGTAGCGTTAAGGCCAAAAACTTCTATTTACTATCGCTGCTAAAACATGATCCGGCAGTAATGCATTTACTGGAAAGCGATGTCGTGCTATCCGCCTTTGCAACGGCCCGTTCTAAAACTATACAAGCCAGTTTGGTTAATTGTAAGGATTATACCTGCTTTACCCAGGAGCTTAAGTTTGCAGACGAGGAAATAAAAATTATTGGAGAACGATTAACCGCTTTGTACGCCCCTGGTAATGCTCTAGGCAGGCTTGTTAAAACACAACTGATCCCATCGGGCACATATGTGTCATATCAAAAATTAACCGGGCCACAGTTGTTGGTAAAAGCCTGGGAAATTGAAGCTGCAGGTATCAATAATGTAATCGCGGTATACGCGGAAGCGAAGAAACCCAATTACCCCACTATCGATTCCATCAGTTTTAATGTACACAGTAAGGGCTATACCACACAAGTGTTTAACGTAACAGCTACTTTGTATGATGAGACTAAAAACAGCAAACTATTCTTTCAAGCACCCTTAACGGCAGCTTTAATTTTTTTAGATATTAACGAGCGCACCGATGCAGCCAACGATGAACCAATGGCCGAAACCGTGAACAAGGCAGCTATTGAAAAGGCAAAAACTGTAGTTTGGACTAAATATAAATACTCGGTAATCCTGATTCCGGGTGCAGGCCCCGGTGAAAGCGGTATGCCACTAAGCGCTGAAGGAATGTTGCGTTGCAGGCTCGGGGCTAATCGCTACTTTGAGGGTTTAGCGCCTTTTATCATGACATCGGGCGGGAGGGTACACCCTTTTAAGACCAAATATTGCGAAGCCGACGAAATGAAAAAATACCTGATTGAAAGCCTGCACGTACCTGCAAGCGCCATTATTGTTGAGCCGCAAGCCCGGCATACCACTACCAATATGCGTAACGGCGTAAGGCTGATCTATCGCTACGGTTTTCCGTTTGGTAAAGCTGCCATAGCCTGTACCGATAAATCGCAAAGCGGATATATTGAAACAACCATGGCGATCCGTTGTATAAAAGAACTGGGGTATATGCCTTACAAATTAGGCAAGCGGTTGTCCGACACCGAACAGGAATTTTATCCGTCGATCGAATCGTTACAGATAAATCCCCTGGAGCCGCTTGATCCTTAATCTTACTTTTTTAATTCCAGTATCCGGCTTTCCACGTAAGTAATATAGTCTTTCTGTTTTTCGGGTGGTTTGCTGTCGATGTATTTTTTATAGTACTTCAAGGCATTCTTTTTATCTTTCAGTTTGGTATCGTAAATATTAGCCAACGAATAGTAAACCAGGCTCTCTTCTTTAAAAAATAAGCTTTTTTGATAGTTTGCTATGGTGTTTTTTACCTGGTGCAGTTCGTCGTAAGTATCGGCAATTTCGCTATAGTATAAGCCTGTATTTTGTGATATCGATTGTTTAAGCGTCATATCAAATGCGGTTAATGCTGCAGGGTAATTCTTTAATGCTTTGTAACTTTCGGCAACAAAGTAATAACTGCTTTCACTTCGGTAAAGTTCGGGCAGTACCGCGAAGGTTTCGATACAGCACTGATAATTCTTAAGCATGTAATACGACTGGGCAACTTTACTGACCACAGGGTACGACACATCGCCAACAGCCATGATAGCTGTACCTGACCTGATGGTTTCAGCGTATTTCTTTAGATCGAAAGTTAGCGAAAGCATAGGTTTTAACAATATCAGGTCGCTCGAATCGGCTTGCAAAGCGCGTGTCAATATTTGTTGCGCTTGTTTATATTGCTTTAAGTCGATCATAAACCGACCCAAGTCGGCAGCAACAACATCATCCTCGGGGTTTAATTTATTTGCTTTTTGCAGATAGCTAATGGCTTCGCCTTGATCGGTAGTTAAACGGCCTAATTGTTTATAGACCATAAAATTAGTACTGTCGATAGCAATTATCTTTTTAAAGTAACCCACCGCTTTAGGATTGTTACCTCTGGTTAAACTGACATTGGCCAGGTTAAATAAGGTTGGCACATTGGTCGAATCGGCCTGGTATATGCGTAGATAATAAGCTTCGGCATCAGATAGTTTGCCTGCCATTTGATAGGTATAGGCCAGGCGCGATATCACCTTCAAGTCGGTAACGGGTTCAGGATAGGCGTTCTTTAAATAGGCAGCCGCTTCCGCGTAGCGCTGGTTTTGGTACATATCTAGCAATAAAGCGTCGTTTACTTTTTGTTGTGCCAGGGTAGTGATGGAGGTCGACAGCAGTAGGAGTAACAGGGTAGTAGTGAGGTGGTTTTTCATTAGTTAGTTTTCAACTAAATTAATAGTTTGAAAAAGTAAATGCAAATTTGTTTGTAACTTATTTGAAACATTTGGCCTAATGTTTGTTTAGTAATAGTTAAATAATTAACAGCAAACTAAAAAATGTTATGAAAAAGATAAGTTTAATGCTTGCTGCCGCTTTAATGGCCTGTACTTTTAGTGCTGCCGTAGCCCAATCAAGCGACACTAACCATGTAGAGGTAAAAAAGAAAGTTAAAGCAGGAGTGCACGGTCACACCAAGACCAAAATTAAGATAAGTGGCAAAGGAAGTGATGCTGCTGCAGGAGTACAGGCTAATGGTACGGCGCCCATACACGTTACTAAACCAACAACGGTAATTGTAACTCCGCCACCTCCACCAGAGAAGGAAATAGTAACGGTACCTGCACCGCCTACGCCTACACCAACGCCGTCAACTACAGTTACCACTACAACAACAACGCCTACAACGGTTCATGCTGTTAAAACTACCAAGACCAGCACTACCAGTACTACTGTTCACAAAACCGTACCAGCCCACCACGTAGTAAGGCATGTTGTTACAAAAACACCTGCTACTACTACAACTACTACCACAGTTAAAAACCAATAGTTGGTAACAGATCCCTTTTTTGAGCCCGCAAAAACCTTGGTTTTTGCGGGCTTTATATTTACGAGCAAAAAAAATATTGAAACAATTCGGGCCGTTATTGCTTTACTCAATAGTTAGGTAACTAATTATTTAACCTATAAAAATTATTATCATGGATAAGATAAAGAAGTTTGAACTGATGGAAAAAATTGTTCATGAACTGGGCGATCTGCGCAACAGCCAGCAGGCCATTATACAAAAATTAGCAAAAATTGAGGTCGACAATATTGACCTGGGTGATAAAAAACTGGATAAAGACTTGCCGGACATGCATCAACGGGTATCGGATAACCTGGACAACATTGCCGAAATACTGGAATATTTCGAAGGTAAAACAACTGAGTATGAATCATCAAACCATATTCAACAATTGAAAGAGCAGGAAGCTTTAAAACAATAACTCATCAATGTTCCCGAAAGGGATATTTTATTTACAACTCTTTTACAAAATTTACCCTATAAATTTTGTAGTCTTTTAATAGCTTTGGGCAATTATATAATACATTGACAAAGCCTATACTCGTTATAAAATTCGGCACAGCCTCCATTACGCACAAAACCGGCGAACTGGACGAGGTTGTAATGGTGGATATTGCCCGCCAGGTTGCCGCTATTCACGCCGACCATCATATTGTGCTGGTATCATCGGGAGCAGTTGCTGCCGGTAAAAAGTTACTCAAAAACTATTCTGGTACCATTAGTGAACGTAAGGCAGCTGCCGCAGTAGGTAACCCTATATTGCTCAATAAATACGCACAATATTTCGCGCCTTACGGGATATCAATAGCGCAAAGCCTTTGCGAGCGCCAGCACTTTAGCAACCGAGACCAGTTTTTGCAACTGAAAAAAACATACGAAGATCTATGGGCAAATGATATTATCCCGATAGCGAACGAGAATGACGTAGTGAGTAACCTGGAACTCAAGTTCTCGGATAACGATGAACTGGCTACCTTAATTGCTGTTGGTTTTGGTGCATCAGTGTTGTTATTCAGCACTTCGGTTCCTGGTGTTTTAGATGCTGACGGACAGGTGATTAAAGAAATACCGGTAATTGATAAAACCGCACTCGCGCTGGCCAATAAAGAAAAATCGGCGTTGGGTTTGGGTGGGATGATCTCAAAACTAACCTTTGCGCGTTTGGCAACCCGTATGGGTATTAAGGTAGTGATATTTGGCATTCGCACCGGCGACGGTATTTTAAACGCAATAAAAGAAGAGACGGGTACACTCTGCCATCCGCAAAAATGTTCTATCCCCGCAAGGAAGAAATGGTTGGCCAGCGGTAGCCTGGTAACCGGTGGCCTGCAGATAGATAGCGGTGCCTGCAAGGCACTGCAAAACGGCCATAGCCTGCTGGCAGTTGGGGTTAAGGCCGTGATCACAAAATTTGAATCGGGCGAGGTATTCGAGATTTTAGACGAAAACCTGGTAAGTATTGCCGTGGGACGTGCAAAGGTATCGTCGGACGAAATACTGATCAATATTAAAACCCAAAAACTAACCATCGCCAACGCCGACGATATTGTATTACTGTAATGGAAAGTATCCAATCATTATTAATAGAGGCACATCAGGCCACACGGTCCGTCAATTCAGCCACCGATCAGCAGAAACAAGATGTATTGCGCCGGCTTGCGAATGAGATCATCGCTTATACACAGCTAATCGTTACTGAAAACAAGAAGGACCTTGACAAGATGCCGGATACCGACCCTAAAAAGGACAGGTTGCTGCTGAATGAAGATCGGATTAAAGATCTGGCTAACAGCCTAAATGATATTGCAGCCTTAACCGACCCTACAGGTAAACTGATCTTGGAAAGTACTACCAAAAACGGGTTACAGATCCAAAAAAAAACCGTACCTCTCGGTGTGGTAGGCGTGATATACGAGTCGCGGCCCAACGTGACCATTGACGTGGCCGCGCTATGCATTCGCAGTGGTAACGTTTGTGTATTACGTGGCGGCAGCGACGCCCTACATACCAATATCGTGTTGGTGAGCATTATACATAGTGTTTTACGGGATTCGGGATTAAACCCGGCGATAGTACAATTGCTGCCAACCGATCGTAAATACATTAACGAGATGCTGACGGCGGTAAAATATATTGATATTATTATTCCACGCGGATCACAGCAACTGATAGATTTTGTGCGCGAAAACTCCAAAGTACCAACTATTGAAACAGGCGCAGGGGTATGTCATACTTACGTGGAAAAAACAGCCGACGTGGATAAAGCCGCGGCGATCGTCGTAAACGCCAAAGTATCGCGCCCGTCAGTGTGTAATGCATTGGATACCATAGTAGTTGACCGGAATGTTGTAAAACAATTGCTGACCCTGGCAGCGCCGGGGTTACTAGCTTATAACGTTGAGATATTTGCCGACGAGGAAAGCTATGCGGTTTTAAAGGAGTTAAGTTATCCCCATCTTGAGCATGCCACACCAGAAGATTTTGGGTGTGAATTTTTAGATTTTAAATGCTCGGTAAAAGTAGTTGGTGGGTACGAAGAAGCTGTTGAGCACATCGGTCATTACTCATCAAAACACTCGGAGGCCATCATCACTCAAAACACAGAACTGGGTGAAAGCTTTATCAATGAGATAGATGCTGCGGCTGTTTATATCAACGCTTCGACACGCTTTACCGATGGCGGCGTGTTTGGGCTAGGTGCAGAAATAGGCATCTCAACCCAAAAATTACATGCCCGCGGGCCATTTGCTTTAGAGAAGCTGGTTACTGAGAAATGGTATGTAAGGGGTGACGGGCAGGTGAGATAGCAGTCTTTTTGAAAAAGGAGCAAGGCAACCATTATTAGCAGTCAATCAACAAAAATTCGCATATTTCAAAAGTGATTGAGGGAGTCGCCGTTATCTTAAAACGCGTAAAATTGGATATTATACCTACTTTCTACCCGCTGCAAACCTACCTTTAAAAAGGAAAAAAACATCGATCAAACGTAATAGAGCCATATTGGGAAACGAAAAACGTCAAAATACCCACTTTTTCTATATTTTGCCTTAAGTTGTTGATTATTAGTTGATTATTTACATAATGTGGAGAAAATCAAACTCCGCGTTTGATATAAGTTATTTGAATAATTGTTATTTTTGCCACTATGAAACGCATAGTCGCTTTGTTGTTTATCGCTTTTTGCCTGTTCTCATCGCCTGGTGTGACAGCTAAAAGTATGGCTTGTATAAGCGGACGTACATCAACTACGATAGCTTATACCAATCATAACAGCGATACCTGCAAAATGGGCGTAGCTATGAAAAAATGTTGTATGGCTAGGAAGTACCATAAGGCAGGAAAAAATCGACATTACGGATCGGTTGCTGCAGCGTTTTTAGCTAAACTATTCCCGGTATTAAGCGATTATGTTTCGACAGATACTGTGATTGATGAGCCTTGTTTATATCGCCTACACGCTTAATTCAGGCTGGCGCCTGACAACATCCATCGCTGCGCAAAGAAATGGATAGCACTCTCATTACTCTTTGAACAACTGCTTTCCAGACTGTCAGAAGATAAAAATTAACATCCTCAGAATGATATAGTTGATGTTTATGGTTGTAATAAACAGGTAAATTTCACAAAAATTAACAACTAATCCCTTCCGTAAACGTTAAAAAATGAGCAAATTTGTAAAGCTCGTCACCGGGCGACACACCCAATTATTGAGATACATTTTATTTATATGAACAATACTTCAAAATCGGCTGTATTATTACTTGCCGGATTGGCTGCAGGAGTAACATTAGGAGTTTTATTTGCACCCAAAAAAGGAAAAGAGAACAGGGAGAAACTGGCAAAATCGTTAGTTGGCCTGCGCGATGCTGCGGCTGATCAAATGGACAATCTGTTGACCATTGCTGATAATATGATCATTACCATGCGTACAAAGAATGACTTTTACGCGCACCAGCATGATGATATTGAAAATGCGATTATTTAACTAATAATGGTAAAAATAAAGCCCTGACTTGGGTCAGGGCTTCTTCTAATTCGTTTCGTCACTTTCGATAGCGATTATCGTTATCGAATCATCGTCGGCTGTAACCCGGTCGTCCGCACTGTAAACCTCCATATAATCTTTAAAGCTTAATATATCCTGCCTAACCAGTTTTTCAAAAACAGGGTTTAGTAGTTTAGCAATACCAGTGCCTACTCCGCCTGCAGGAGGTAAATAGCTGATCACAACTTTAACAATGGTACCTTGCTCGCCCGGGGCGTCTTCAAATTCAACTTTGCCGGCGTTATTGATAGTTGAGCCTGGTAACGATTGCCAGCCTATGTGGCTACCGGGAACATCTTTCACAATTTCGGCCTCCCAGTTGATGTTGCCAATGTTGCCCGGTATTTTAGCTTCCCAGTGTGAGTGAGTGGCATCAATTACCTGGATGTTATCCAAATGGCTCATAAATAACGGCAGGTTTTCCAGTCTGCGCCAAAAATCGTAAACATCCTGACGGTGCCTGTTCACTGTAAAAGTGTATTTAATGTTTACATTAACCGGCTCGGTACTGGTTTTACCTAAACGGGTGTAAACCTCGCAATGCCCGGTTACGCCCCGTTGTACCAGGTAACCCCCCGCAAAAATTTTGAGCGCGCTACGTACCGGATGTTTGAATATACGGAACATACCTGAAAAAGCCATTTTGGTGCCCAAAGCAACTGAGGCCATCCGTTCGGGCCATTCAAGATTAATGGCAGGAGCGGTAGTGCCAACTTCGTCGGTATATCGATTTTGATGTAGTGTTGTATCTGGCATAACATTTATGTTTTATATATAAATGTTAACCAATTTACAGGTCAAGTGGTTTTCGTTAAATGAAATTATTTATAATCGAACTTAAACCTGCTCAGATCAGGAAGATACTTTTTTTTACGATTTAACTCATACTGATAAATAGTTTGCCCCAGGTTTTTCATAAACGGCAGGCAAACGGTTGTATATTCGTATTTGTTATCATTCAATATGCCGTCTTCGTTTGATTGTACAACGGCGGTGAGCATAAATTCAACCTTGTTTTTAAAATCGACGATGTAAGCGTTGTCGATATCATAGCCATATGAATCGCCTATCTTGTTGAATATCCTGATATTGGGATCAATCACTGCAGCAGTGTCGGCACCATAAAACAAATACTTGCAAAATGCAGGATAGTACTCGGGCCTGGTATACGTTGGGTGATCGCTTTCGGTAGGCCACATGCTCATGTACTTATATACAAACCGATAATCATCATCAGTAAGGTTATAACGTTGGTCTTTGGGGAATGATGACGGAAAGATCAACCTGCGTAGCACCATTTGCTGATCGGCAATAGGGTAAACATTTTTATCCTCAAAGCTAAACTGCCCCATTACGAGTTTGTCGTGGCTATCCATATATCCTTTCCCTTGAAGCATGTTGTCCAGGTGCATAGGGTATTCTTTGGCATCGTAGGCGGCAGGTTTTGAGTATATGGTTTTGTCGCCCTCATAAAAACGGATAGGGTTGGTATGTTTGGTTGATTCGCCGGCATCTCCAATAGCCAGCCGGCCAATAATGCGGGTATTATTTAAATTATACTTTTTAAGCTTAGTATTGATCTCAGCCCGGTCATTAAACTCATATAAGCGGTTATACGCATCATTATCGCTAACCAGCAGTATCTTTTTAATATAGTTCTCAATGCCGGGTAAGCCATCGGGGGATGAAGCATCTTTTATTACACGCGTTTGACCTTTAAAGGCACTGTCTGTCTGCATGTGAGTTTTGCGGCTAAGACCAGTAACTTTAAGTTCGTTCAATTTTTCGAGCGCGAAGATAGCTGTAGGTAGCTTCACAGTACTGGCGGGATAGAAGTACCGGTTGGCATTTAACCGGTAACTGTATTGCGTAAAATGTGGCTGGTTTTTTGCATCGCGATCGATCTGCGTGTAAAGTATCTGCACTTCATTTTGGGTAGGATGTTTTAATATCCCCGCAAACAATTCCGGATGACTTTCTAATAGTTTCCTGAGGAATATAGTATCGGGCTTTTGAGCTTGCAAATTGAGATTTATCAGTAAAAAAGGTACCAGTAATAAACGCCGCATTATATATAAATCGTTTTTAAAAATCATATCCTACACCAAATCTAACACCGCTTTCGGCGAAATGACTGTGCGCCTGTATCACCGGATTAGCAGTTACCGAAACTTGCTTAAAACTGTATTTTACCCCAATCCCCAACTCAAAGCCTAAACCCGATAGATCGCTTCTTATCGAATTTTCCCTGTTAGTCTGAAAATCGGCCATTATGCCGGTATTAACAAACAGGTATCTCAAAAAGGTGAAGCGGAGATTAACCGGTATAGACACAAGATCACTAGCTCCGTTTTCAATGATCGGTGTGTTGTACAGGCCGGGTGCAGATTGCGACTGTACCTGATTTTTATTATAAGCTAGCCCCACCTCTAAACCAAGCCAATTATTTAGGCTCCTGATGTAAGCGAAGCCAAAAATACCCGACCCTTGGTATGTATAACCCGCGCCCCCGAGACTATTGCCAATAGGGGCAGTGGATATTGCACCATATGAAAATGATACGTTGTTTTTTGATTGAGAGAAGCTTTTGAAGCAAAAAAAACCAAACAAGAATAAAGCGAGTACAGTTTTCATTCGGAGGATCTATTTTGTCAAAAAAAAATAAATATATAGAAATATTGCGATTTTCATCACAGGCGATCTCAAAACTAAATAAGCCTTAGCATGGCACTATTTTGTTTTACAAATTCTTATCCTACATTTGCATTGCTTTCGGTTTCTTTACGATGCAGTCGTAAAGGATTAAAAGGGAATCCGGTGTGAATCCGGAACTGTCCCGCAGCTGTAAGTCCGGCTAAACCTGCTAAAGGTTAAGCTTAGTTGAAACCAAATGGTCACTGTTGAAAAATGGGAAGGCCTCAACGAAAGGACAAGTCAGAATACCTGCCACAAGCATTATAATATTCATAGCTTTCGGGGATAGAAGCTTGGATGAAAATGCTCCCTCATTACCGGCGTGTTTCCATTCTCAATTTTATTGCTGTATGCTATTGGTTTTAACACTATGGAAAAACTGATACAATTGCGCAAACAATACATTATACGCTTTAAAGAGTATTGGTTGCTGCTTGCTTTTATATTAGCGGCTCCCGGGTTATTGCTTGCCCAAGCGGATACCACAAAAAAGCTAAAGCAAATAAACATTCCCGGTTACAGGGCAGCTCAGATACCGACTCAGGTACCTGTTCAACAAATTAGCGCACAAGATTTCAATCGATACAGCTCCTTAAATGTGGCAGATGCCATCCGTGATTTTTCGGGGGTTAATATTAAAGATTATGGCGGTATAGGCGGTTTAAAAACGGTTTCGGTGCGAAGCCTTGGCGCCAATCATTTGGGCGTTTTATACGATGGGGTGGAACTAAACGACGCCGCTAACGGACAGGTTGACCTTGGTCGCATTAACCTCAACAACATACAAAGTATCCAGCTATATAACGGGCAGCCGGTTAATATCTGCCAGCCAGCCCGTTCTTTTGCATCGGCCAACATACTGGCCATAACTACCATCAGGCCAAAGTTGGATAGTATTAAGCCATACCAAGTGCAATTGGGAGTTAACGGAGGCTCTTTCGGTTTGTTTAACCCATATCTGCAATGGCAGCAACGGATCAGCAGGCAATGGGGTTTTGTAGCGAACAGTTACATTGAAAAAGCCAATGGCCGCTATAAATACCGGGTTAGCGGCGATGCATCGGACACCGCATCAACCCGTAATAATGCCGACGTAAGCATACAGCAAGCAGACGCCGGATTATATTGGGTTAAAAATGAGCAGGAGCAATTTAACCTGCACGTTAACTATTATAATTCCGACCGCGGTTTGCCCGGAGCGGTGGTATTTTATAATCCATATTCGCGGGTACGCTTGTATGATCAGGACTTTTTTGTTCAATCAGGTTATCAGCATAGCTGGAAAAATAAATTTCATGTGCTGCTTAATGCTAAGTTTTCGCAAAACTATACCCGGTATGTCGACCCTGACTATTTAAACGGGAGCGGTGGATTAGATCAAAAATATACGGAACACGAGTTTTATCAATCGGCCGTATTGGCCTACGATCTGACTAAAAACTGGCAGGTAAGTTATGCTGTGGATGCCACTTTAAGCAACCTGGCTACTAATTTGCCAAATTATGCCTATCCCACCAGGTTTACTTTAATGAATGTATTGGCCAGTAATTTTAAAACAGGCAGATGGTTTTTCGAAGGCAGTTTACTTCAAACCAACATCAGCGAAAGCGTAAAAAGTGGTAACGTAGCCGCGCCGGTATCTAAGCTTTCGCCTACGGTAATAGCCGGCTTTAGCGCGACAAAAAACTTACAGCTTCGTGCTTTTTATAAGGATATTTTCAGGAATCCGACATTTAACGAACAGTACTATTTTGCAGTAGTGCAATCGCGCAATATTAAGCCCGAAGATGCCAAACAATTTAACGTAGGGCTAACTTACAGTAAAAACTTTGATGGATTGCTGAGCTATCTCACTTTCACAGCGGATGGCTATCACAACACTGTTACCAATAAAATTATCGCGATTCCTAATAAAAACCCGGTGATATCGTCTATACTTAATTTGGGGAGCGTCGATATCAAAGGAGCGGATATTGGCTTAAAAACACAGGTGGTATTTTCGCCGAAGTATAAAGCGGTATTTTCGGCAAACTATACCTATCAGCAGGCGCTCGACGTAACCGACCCTGCGTCTGACTATTATAAAAACCAAATACCTTACACTCCACAAAATACTGTCACATTTAATACAGGTATAATCCGTGACAAGCTGGGTATTTACTATAACCAGGTAACATCAACAGACCGCTACTTTTTAAGCGAGAATCAACCGCAAAACTTAGTATTGGGGTATTCTGTAAGCGATGTATCGGCTGTGTATAATTTCAATATTAAAGGAACGGTTTTTAATCTCACGGCAGCGATGGATAACGCATTTAACGCCAACTATGTTATTGTACGTAGTTTCCCTATGCCGGGGCGTTCGGTTCGGTTCTCAATACAAATAACAATTTAAAATCAACATAAAAACATGAAACAATTAAAATTACACTACCTTTTTGTTGCACTTGTCTTGTCGCTTGCACTGGCATCATGCCATACGGATAATCCAGCACCAAATGCCACTGTATCTGTTACTACCGGCTTATATGTATTAAATCAGGGCCTGTTCAATTCAAATAACGCCTCGTTATCTTTATATGATCTGGGTACCAAACAAGTAATTACCGATAGATTTAACTTAGTTAATGGCCGCGGACTAGGTGATACAGGTAACGACATGGAAACATACGGATCAAAAACCTATATTGTAATGAATGTTTCGAGCACGGTAGAGGTGATTAATACCAAAACGTCGAAATCTATCGCGCAAATCAAATTTATTAATGGTGCAAGTCCACGTCAGCCAAGGAACATTGTTTTTTATAAAAACAATGCTTACATCACATCGTACGATGGTACCGTTGCTGTTATGGATACCGCTGCATTAACGGTGAGCAAATACATCGCCGTTGGTAACGATCCTGAACAGATGGCCATATCAAATGGTAAATTATATGTAGCGAACTCGGGAGGTTTGAATTATCCAAATTATGATAAAACGGTATCGGTAATTGACCTGACCACACAAGCAGTTGTTAAAACTTTAACGGTTGTTGTTAACCCGCAAAATGTGGCTGCCGATGCTTACGGTAATGTATATGTGTTATCAGCCGGCGATTACGGCACCACCCCATCGAGCCTGGCTATTATTGATGCCAGTACCGACGTGGTAAAATCACAAACTAATTTTGATGGTAGCGGCATGACGCTACAAGGTGATAACCTTTTCTTTATTACTTCAGCCAAAGCAATCAAGGTATTTAATACTAAAAGCCAAACGGTTACCAGCGCGAATTTTATCACCGATGGCACGGTGATCACTACACCATATTGTGTTGCTGTTGACAGTTATACAGGGGAAGTGTTTGTTGGCGATGCAAAAGGTTATGGTTCTGTAGGCGCCGTTGTCGCTTTTGATAGGAATGGTGTTAAAGAATATACGTTTGCTACCGGGCCATTACCATGCAAAATTGCTTTCATTAAAAATTAAAGAGTTTTTTTATCTGTAAGAAATCTGTAATTTTACATCAATAATAAAATTATGTCGACACAACAGAAAATTAATATCCGCAACAGTGTACTCGTTTTAATGATAATAATAGCCACCTCGGTGCGTATGCTCAATCCGGGTAATATTGTAACCTGGGCTAACTTTACACCGGTTGGCGCCGTGGCTTTATTTGGCGGTGCGTATTTTTCGGATAAGTGGAAAGCTTACCTGGTACCATTGGTTGTATTGCTGATAAGCGACCTGGTGATTAACTATACCAAATACAATAAGGTTGGTTTATTTGATGGCGCCTGGGTAGTTTACCTGAGCTTTGCGGCGATGGTATTTATCGGTACGCTGATCAAAAACGTAAGTGCTTTAAAAGTAATATTGGCATCTGTGGCTGCAGTATTATTACACTGGTTACTTACCGACATGACATTTGGCAGCACTTTTTACGGACCTGGCTTAACCGGTTATTTTCAATCGCTAACGGCCGCTATTCCGTTTGAGGCTAAAATGATCTGGGGCACGTTGCTTTTCTCAGCAGTATTATTTGGTGGTTTTGAGTTAGCCAAAAGCAAATACACCGTTTTACAAACCAACAAACAACTGGCAGTTTAAGCCGGACTGAAATAGTATTATTGAAGCGCTCCGGTAACCCGGGGCGCTTTTTTTGTGCTTATATTTATCACAATGAAACAAAAACTGGTAGTGTTAACAGGCGCAGGAATCAGCGCCGAAAGCGGACTGAAAACCTTTCGCGATAGCGACGGGCTTTGGGAAGGCTATGATATTGAAGAAGTAGCTACGCCGGAGGGTTGGGAGCGTAATCCCGCATTGGTACAGGATTTTTATAATATGAGGCGGAAATCGGTGCTGGAAGCCAATCCTAATGCCGCGCATTATGCGCTTGCAGAGCTGGAAGTGAAATATGAGGTAACCATTATTACCCAAAATATTGATGACTTGCACGAAAGGGCAGGATCGACCAATGTGCTGCATCTGCATGGTATTATTACCCGGTCGCAGTCGAGTAAAAACCCGAGGTTGACTTACCCCATTAAAGGCTGGGAATTGCGCATGGGCGAACTATGCCGCTTAGGATCGCAGTTACGCCCGCATGTGGTTTGGTTTCGCGAAATGGTACCGATGATAGAACCTGCGGCTAAAATATGTAGCCAGGCCGATGTGTTTATTTTGATAGGATCTTCCCTGGCGGTATATCCGGCCGCCGGACTGATCAATTATGTACCGGCCAACGTACCTAAATTCATTATAGATCCTAAAATACCTACTATGAACGGCATACCCGATTTGATTAGGATCGAACAGAAAGCAACCATTGGCGTGCCGGAACTGGTTAATGAGTTAATGAAATAATTGGTAATTTAGTAACCGCATCACAAAATCAATATCAAAGCGTTATCTATCTAAATGAATTATAAATTCTTTATTTTTGGTATGCTGCTATCGGTTAGCAGTTTAGCAGTATCAGCGCAGAATAAATCGGTTAAATTGGTTACTTATCCGCAATTGGAAAAACGCGTAAGCAATACCGATACCGTTTACATCGTTAACTTTTGGGCTACCTGGTGCGGGCCTTGTGTTGCAGAACTCCCTAATTTTGATAAACTACAGCAAACGTATAAAGGCCAACCTGTAAAAGTGCTTTTGGTGAGTATGGATTTTAAATCTAAACTGAATACGGTTAAAGCGTTTGCCAAAAGCAATAAAATTGCGAGCGAGGTTTGCCTTGCTGATAAGCCGAGCGAACAGGTGTTTATTGACCAGATAGATAAAAGCTGGAGTGGTGCCCTACCGGGAACAATGATCGTAAATGCTAAGAAAGGTATTCGCAAGTTTTACGAGAAAGAGTTTACTTACGATGAATTGAATAAGTTATATCAAACAAATAGATAGTTAAAATCATGAAAAAAGTTTTTGCAATATTAACAGTAGCCATAATTGGCTTTACAGCTTTTAAAGCTGATAACGGTGGTTATAAAGTTGGCGATATTGCTGCCGATTTTAAACTGAAAAATGTAGACGGTAAAATGGTATCGCTGGCTAATTATAAAGTGGCTAAAGGCTTTATAGTCGTGTTTACCTGCAACCATTGCCCATATGCCAAAGCCTACGAAAGCCGCATTATGGAGCTGGATAAGAAATACGCAGCCAAAGGTTACCCTGTAATCGCGATAAGCCCGAATGACCCGATAGGAGAGCCTGCCGACTCGTTCGATAATATGAAAAAGCTGGCTTCGGCTAAGGGTTACACCTTCCCATACACGATCGACGAAACGCAGGACGTAACCCGCGAATACGGCGCAAAAGCTACTCCGCACGTGTTTGTATTACAAAAAACCGATAAGGGGAACGTGGTACAATACATTGGTGCTATTGACGATGATACCGAAAACAACAATCCAAGCCATACCCGTTATGTGGAGAATGCTGTTAACGCCTTGTTAGCGGGTAAAAGCGTAGCTACTACCAGCACAAAGGCTATTGGCTGCTCCATTAAATGGAAGAAAGGCGTGTGATTTTGAGGTGCAGATATGCAAATGTGTAGATGTGCAAGTTATAGGCACAAAAAATCCCGGTTGGTTGTTATCCAGCCGGGATTTTTTATTAAGATACAGATATTACTTTGCTTCTTCGATGCTGCTTACGTCGATCGAATCGTCGGTTACGGTACCTTCTACGGTAACTTTTTTACCGGCGAACTTTACTACCTTTTTCTGGTTAGCTATGCTGTAAACTTTATCGCCAACTACCAAAACAGCAGCAGAGCCACCCTTGATACATTTTGCAGCACAGGCGGCATGGTCGGCGCTGTTGGCCTTGCCTTTAGCCGCACACATGGCATCGCCTATGTAGCCGGTTAGGGTTGTTTTTTCTACTTTAAATCCGAATGTGGTACTAATGGCCGCGGCCATCATCAGTAATACAAAGAGTTTTCTCATGGCTAAAGTGGTTTTAATAATTTGATAATCAAATGTAAATAAAAAGAATTGAAAAAATCAATGACATCTAGCCGGCCGTTCGTAGTTTATTTGTGTTTAAAGCTTTGGAGTTTTAGGATAGAGCTTTCTTGCACTTGCACGAACGATGAGCATCTGGAACAAGGCAACATAAACAACAAGTTGTACCATATTAAGCAGGTTTACAACCACAATTCCGACTGCAGCAATGGGTGTCAGTATAAAATTTAACCGGTGTGCTTTCCATTTTAACGTAGCTTCAATAGTTGAGGGTGAGAAACATAGTTTTTGTTTATGCTTAACAATGTATTGGATAATTAAAGTTTGCGCAAATATCCCCGCCAGTATAATACCTACATAAACATCAAGTGCCCATAAGCTATGTGGCGATATCGTACCTGCGATAATAGAAACTGCAAATGGAAAAAGCGAGATCACAAATAAAAAAAACAAATTACGCACGATCATGGGCGTATCATAATCTTTTAATACTTTAAAAATCTTAAGATGGCGCATCCAAAACGCGCTTACCAAAAAGAAACTTAAAGCGTAAGCGCCAAAACGCGGTGCAAGCTCTAAAAAAGCATGGGTTGTTTTATCTTGCGGGGCACCGCGTAAGCCTTCCGGAAGCTTTATTTCGAGCACCATGATAGTGATGATAATGGCAAATACAGCATCGCTGAAAAGGATGACACGCTCTAATTCAAACTCGCGCTTTAGTTCTTTATCTTCCATTGGGGGGCAATAGTTTATAAACACTAAGTTACATTTTTAAATTAGTATTTAAAATCGTACGCCAAGTCCAAGCATGCACGTCCACATATTAGTTCGTAAGGTAGAGCCACCACTGCTTGATCGGTTAAAAACAGGAGATGCTGAATATTCGAAACGGATATCGCCAAAAAGCTGCACTAATCTCTTTTCTTTGTCGCGAATCAAAAAGCCGATAACAGGGCTTACCGTTAAACCGCTTGCATAGTTTAGATTGGCAGTTTTTGAAGTTGACTTCACATCCTCCGGCGAATCTCCCGGAAAATAATATTGATCGTTGGTTTTTGTTTTTACTGCGATTGCCGGTGAAAGACCGCCGTATAAAAAATAAGAAACGCCTGCCTCGCGAATAGCTAATTTGTATTGCAACAGCAAAGGCGCCTCAACGTAATCCATTCGAAAGGTGTAGGTATCGTACGCTGTCGTCTGGTTCCCATCATTATCGTATTGTATTACGCTGTCGTTTTCTATTTGATAAGCACCGCCGCGACCGTTATATAACAATTCGGCGGCCACAGAAAATATATGGCTAATAGGATAGTCAGCTGTAACGCCTCCGTGGCATGTTATGCGAAAGTAATTTGAATAGCCCGCATAAACACTGCCTGCGTAACCTGGCGTGCTTCTGTCAAACTGAGCAATGTCACCTGTAAAACCCGAAAAGTTCAACCCGATCTTTAATCCTAGATGAACCTTGCCGGCATCAAAACCCTGGGCGTGGATTTGAGAAACGGAAATCAGGATAAATGAAAAAAGCGCGAGTAACTTTTTGATCATAGACAAGTAGATTTACGTTAAACAAGCGGCTAACCTATTCGCTTTCAACCATAGGTTCAGGCTCGTCTTCTACTATCTCAAAATTATACTTCATAATTGTAAAACCAAGAGCTATGGCATAAGGAACCCACATTAGCGCCCAAAAGAACCCCAGGTGTATTTGAGTAGATAAAATAATCAGGATTAAACCTAGTAAACACTCCGAAAACCATAAAATGGTTTTCCTCTTCTCATTAACTTCCCAGCTTTGTTTACTTACATAATTAACACCCAATATAAGTGCAGCCAATATTACAGCGCCCAGGCCACCGCCGCTTACCAGCATATACCAGTACAGTGGCAATAGTGCATCCATGTTACCGGTATGGGTGAGCGCCCCAAAAACACCCAATGCAATTACCGACAGGATTGGTGCCATTGCTATAGTAGAAAACCAAACTTTCAACGAGTATCTTAAATTTTGTAAAGAGGTGTCTAAAGATTCTGTTATTAAAACATGAATAAAAACCGCGAAGAGAATGAGTAGGCAAAAGCCAAAAATACCAAATATGTTTTTGAGATTAACATCCGAATTTCCGGTCGTTATACTGTTGTAAAAAAACACAACCGATGCGGCTATTCCGCCTAAAATACAAATCCACATAAAAAAGATAGGATTCATCGGCGCCATGTTTCCACGGGGACTCATCATGGGGCCGACCTGGATTTGATCGGAATATTTGTTTGAAGGGTTTTTGAGGAAAATGTTATTTGCTCTCAACTTAGGCCAAGCCCGAAAAATAGCAAGCGCCACTATCAGTATTGCAGCCAACGATTTATAAATTGTCTCCTCGGTCATGAAAGGGTAGGGTTATATTAATAAATCTACCCAACTATCTTCAGCTTTGCAAATTTTAACAATAATTGTAATCTATTGTTGATAAGTTAATTCGCAGTCACCAACACCCAATCTATCAGGAAATCGCCTTTGCCTGTTTTAATTTTGTTGACAGTGCTTTGCGGTAAGCCGGGATATGGCGATTGAACCTTATTTACACCCTGTGGATAACCACCACCTAATGCGAAGTTGAGGATAATAAACTTAGGGTTATCATACGCCCAGCGACCGTATTTTTCAACCATATCCCTTGTTACGGTGTAGGTAACGGTACCATCTACGCTAAAGATCAAATGGTCTTTAGTCCAGTCAACGGAATAAACATGCCATTGGGTTACATCAATTCCTTTCGGGAAGAAAGAGCGGTGGGCGAGGGGCGTGTTGCCGAAATAGCCCGGCCCATGCAGGGCATGGCTCACCCATGAGGAATCGCCGATATTCTCCATCATGTCTATCTCGCCGCAATCGGGCCACTTGCCTTGGCCTAAAGACCAGAACGCAGGCCATAAACCGGCTCCTGCCGCCATTTTGATGCGTGCTGAAGCCGTGCCATAAGTAAACTCAAACTTTTGCCGGGTATTGATCCTGCCCGAAATAAAATCGTATTTTTTGCCGCCTTGAATTGTAAAACCTTGTTGATAGATCGGCCTGATATCCAACAGCCCATTAGCTAAGATCAGCGTAGCGGCCGAATCTACATAAGCCTGTTGTTCGTTGTTTACGGTATGTGCGTTAACTCCGGTAACCTCAACGTTCCATTTGGCGCGGTTAAGGGTGGGAGTGTTAAAGCTTTCGTAAAACAGGGTATCTGGTTGGCGTTGGGCAAGTACGGACAGCGATAAGCCTAACAATAAAACAAACGCACAGAGGTATTTCATTTTGATTTATACTTTTTGATAACTGACAACCGGCAACCCACAACTGACAACTCTCTCTTATACTATCCTCAACTTCGCAAACTTCAACAGCAACTGCTTTTGTCCAACCTCCTTAAAAAATATGGTAGCTTTTACATCGGGTTTAGGTCCGTCTAAGGTTAATACTTTGCCAAAGCCAAAACGCTCGTGCTCCACTTCCATGCCTACCTGCAGGTTGCTGGTATCGCTTGGCGCGAAGCCAGGTGTTGGCACATGCGCCTTTGCCAGGATGGATGTGGTTTTAACCTTCGCGGCTGTTGCCGGTGTGGCGGCTTTAGGCTTGCTGAAAGTATCGCGGCTGCTCCAGGCGGTGCGTTCATCGTCGAAGAACGGGTTGCTGCTGGGTTGCGGTTTGGCTGTAAAATCAAGCTCCAGGTACTGCGCGTCTATCTCATCCAAAAATCTGCTGGGTTCGCAACTGATCAGCGTACCGAACTTAAACCTTGAGGTTGCATAGCTGATGGTCAGCCTGCTTTCGGCGCGCGTTACGGCTACGTAAAACAGGCGGCGCTCTTCTTCCAGATCGCTGCGCGAGTTGAGCGACATTTGTGATGGAAACAGATTCTCTTCCAGCCCAACCACATGCACCTGCGGAAACTCCAAACCTTTACTCGAGTGTATCGTCATTAACGACACCGTATCGGCATCTTTGTTCTTATCTTTATCGTCGTTGGTGAGCAGGGCAATATCCTGCATAAACACGTCGAGGCCTTTTTCTTCAATATCCTCACGTTCACTAAACTCCTTGATACCGTTTAACAGCTCCTGTATGTTTTCATAACGGTTCAAACCTTCAACCGATTTATCCTCGTACAGATCTTTTAAAATACCGCAATGCTGCGCGATGTGCAGGGCGGCATCATAAGCATTCGGAGCGTTTTGGGCTATCACCTGGAAGCTCTGGATCATGGTGACAAAAGGGTAGATCACCGAGTTAATGCGTCCGTCAAGATACATTTGCCCGTTGGCCATAATTTCCCAGGCTGTTTTGTTTTGTTCGCCGGCAATTACGATAATCCTATCCACAGTGGTATCACCGATACCCCGTTTAGGATAGTTGATCACCCGTTTCAAGGCTTCCTCATCAGCAGGGTTAAACGTTAGCCGGAAGTACGAGATCAGGTCTTTGATTTCCTTACGCTGATAAAAGGAGAGGCCTCCGTATATTTTGTATGGGATGTTGAGCTTGCGTAACCCTTCCTCCATCGAGCGCGATTGCGCGTTGGTGCGGTACAGAATGGCAAAATCGTTCCATTTCATACCCTTGGCGGTACGCTCCTGGAAGATGGCTTCAGCCGTCATCTTACCTTCTTCGTTATCGCTAAAGGCGCGCATCACCTTAATCTTGTCGCCGTGCTCTTTTTCGGAGAAAACGTTCTTTTTAAGCTGCTCTTTATTGTTGGATATAATGCTGTTGGCAACATTCACAATGTTTTGAGTAGAGCGATAGTTCTGCTCCAGCTTAAACACTTTCAAGTCAGGATAATCCTTCTCAAAGTTTAAAATGTTCTGGATGTTTGCTCCGCGGAAAGCGTAGATACTTTGCGCGTCATCGCCCACAACGCAGATGTTCTCGTTGATGGCGGCCAGTTTTTTAACGATGAGGTATTGCGAAAAATTGGTATCCTGATACTCATCCACCATTACATATTTAAACTTGTTCTGGTACTTGTACAGCACATCGGCATGATCGCGGAAGAGCTCGTTGGTTTTGTACAACAGATCGTCAAAGTCCATCGCGCCGGCACGGAAACAGCGGTTCACGTAATTTTGGTATATCTCGCCCAGCTTGCCACGTCCGCTCGAAAAATCGTCGGCACTTAGCGCCGGGTCGTTTTGGTATTTTTGCCACGATATCAGGCTGTTTTTGCAGGCCGAGATCCGGTTGAGCACAAAGTTTACATTGTACAGCTTATCGTCCAGGCTCATCTCTTTGATGATGGCGCGTAAAACGCTCTTGCTGTCGTCGGTATCGTAAATGGTAAAGTTGCTGGGATAACCAATTTTATCGGCTTCAACCCGCAGTATCTTGGCAAAAACCGAGTGGAAGGTACCCATCCAGATGTTTTTAGCCTCGGTACCGGCTGCCTGCATAATACGCTCGCGCATTTCGCGTGCGGCCTTGTTGGTAAAGGTAAGTACCAGTATGTTAAACGAGTCGACACCCTTTTGTATGAGGTGGGCAACCCGGAAAGTTATCACGCGTGTTTTGCCCGATCCTGCGCCCGCAATAATCATTACCGGCCCTTCGGTTTGTAGCACCGCATCCCGCTGCGACGGGTTTAATCCTTTTAAATAATCCAATCTCTGTTCCTCTTTTTCTATGAGCAACGAAATTAAGGGTTTACCCGCAAAGGGCATAGCACAAAGGGCAGCGAGTGTATCATTTTACCACATTGTGGAAAAGTTTATGGTGCGGGGCATCATTTGTACCAACTATACAAGAGTGATACAGCGATATAAGTCAGCTTTGCCAAACCCGGTACAATATCCAGCTAAAGGGCCAGATCCAGATGAGGTCGTTAAATACGTTTACCCATAAAAAGGTAGAGGGCATCGCACCCGAAGCAACATAATAAATCGCACCGACAGGGCCAAGCACCTTACCGATCAATCCCACCAAAATTAACGGCCAGTAACGCAGCGGATCGGTTGAAGAGAAATAATAAGCAATACCATAAACGCCTACCAGCATACCGATGCATCGTATTAAGATGAGCATATAAGTGGTAGGAGGGTTGCCGAATAAAATGATCTGCGGTTGGATGGAAATAAAAGCTCCCCAAAAAAGATTATATATTGCGGCTGCGAGCATGATATACTTTGCCCAGTTTAAAAAGTAATTTCCCATTACCAAGTTACTAATCAACTAATTACCAATGAGCCAATAAATTATAACCTGCTAAACCAGCCTTTTTTCCAAAAGAAGGCTACTTGTGCTATAGTGATCGTTATCATAGCTATCCAACAATAAAGGTAACCGTGGGGCGATGTAAGCTCCGGCATATTGCTCGGCAATACCTTATTGGTAACCGGGTCTACGTGCTGGAAGTTCATACCATAAACACCTACAATAAAGGTTATAGGCATAAACACTACGGATATCAGCGTCAGCACCTTCATGATCTCGTTCATCCGGTTGCTGATGATAGAGAGGTAAACATCGATAATGCTGGAGGTGATCTCCTGGTAACTTTCAATCATATCGATGATCTGGATGCAATGGTCGTAAGCATCGCGTAAAAATACTTTTACCTCTTCGCTGATAAGCGGGGTATCCTCGCGGATCATGGAGTTGATCTTATCGCGTTCGGGCCAGGTGGCGCGGCGCAGTACAATGAGCGAGCGTTTTACGCGCTGCGCTTCGTACATGATAGTTTTGTCGGGGTTATCGTATAACTTCTCTTCGATGTCTTCGAGTAAATCGCCGAGGTTATTGAGCAAGCTAAAATAGATATCAAAGATGGTATCCATCATAGCATAGCACAGGTAGGCAGGGCCGGCGATGCGTATCAAACCTTTACCGGCATGTAGTCGTTTGGCTACCACATCAAATACCTTTGCATAATCCTCCTGGAAACTGATGATCAGCCCTTCCTTAACAATAAATGATACCTGGCAATTGGTCATTTCGTTGTCTTTATAGTTGATCAACCTGCTGGTGGCAAAGAAAAAGTTGTTGTAATCGTCGATCTTAGGGCGTTGATGGGTGTTGACGATATCTTCGAGCACCAGAGGATTGATGCCAAAATGTTCGCCTATTTCCTCGATCATTTTTTGATCGCCCAAACCGTTTATCTGCAACCAGTGGGTATGGGTTTTGCAGGACTTAAGCTGTTTTAATACGTCTTCAAAGTCATCGCCTTCACATTCCTGCACTTCTTCTTTATTGTACGAATAAAGTGTTACAACCGGCTTGAGCGAGTCGGCGTCGATATGGATAGCTCCGGGCGAGTCGCCAATGTTGCCGTACTTGCGGTGTGGCTTTATTTTTAATCGGTTTATCTTTTTTGCCATAGCATCAATAATAGCTAAATGTAGTGCTTTGTTTTAATAAGAGGCGTTATAATACCTTTTTCATGATAATATCCGTCTGCCTGTCGTTACCAAGCATAAAATAATGGGTGCTGAATTTTGCAAAGCCGTTGCGCTCGTAAAAGCGAATGGCGTTAACATTGCTTTCCCAAACACCCAGCCACAGGTATTTTAGCTTTTGGCGATGAGCAATGGCCACCGCATGGTCGAGTAATATTTTACCGATCTGTTTGCCCTGGTAGGCTGCCGATACGTAGATCCGCGATACCTCCATCGCATCAGGCTCCTGAAACTCGGCCTGGGCATCATTAAAATTAAGTTTGATGTAACCCACGATAATATCATGATCTACAGCAAAATAAAACTCAGAATTGGGGTCGGATAATTCCTGGGAAAGTTTGTCGCGTGTAAAGGCAGCGTCGGTATAGAGTTTAAAATCTTCCGGGTTATTTTGTGCTTCAAAGGCATCAAAAAAGGTTTGTTTACTGATAGCAAGCAGCACGTCCAGATCGGCAAGGCTAACTTTACGAATGGTGATGTTATGCAAAAGATTATAAGTTTTTGCTGCTAAAATAACAATCCTATAAATAAATTAGTTATTTAATGGAGGCCAAGACGTTGGCAGTCGATCAAGCCCACCAATTCGTGCGACACGTAGTTAATGGTACTGTCGGCATATTTTGTTGAGCTGATATAAGGTGTTGCACCAACACCGGCAAAGGCATGGAATGCCGAGTTTAATTTGCGGCTTGTTGCTACTGAATCGATCAAATAACTACCGTAAACAGGTGTATGGATATATGGGCTTGCAATACCGGAGCGGTAAGGAATGCCCGTATCGCTGGTGCCATGTACCATGATGAGCGGAATGTTGATGTTGGTAAGCCAGTTTAGATCGAGAATGGCGCCGCTTAAGCTGATGACACCTTTAATGTGCGATGAATACACTGATGGTGTAACACCCTCAATACCACCCAACGAACTCAGCAGGTCGGCGCTGGCAACTTCTGTAAACTGATCAGACGAGCTTAAATAACCCATTTGTAAAGCTATTATAGCACCTGATGCCTCGCCGGCGATATAAATCTGTGCGGTATCAATTCGGTAAGGGTTACCTTGCTCAACGGCGGTTTGTTTAAAAAATCTTACAGCAGCCTTGGCATCCTGCACGGCGCGAATCTGGGCACTCATTACATCGTCATCACCGTTGCTGCCGATACCTAAACGGTAATCGATGCTGGCGGTAACGTAACCGCGTTTAGCAAACGACTGGCAAAATTTTACCGGCCATGCATTGTTGCGTGCTCCCGAAGTTAAGCTACCACCGTGACAATAAATAATTAAAGGCCTGCGCGATAACGTATCGAGGCTGGGCGAATAGATATCTAAAGATAAGTTCTGATTTTTACCCAGATAATCAATCGACTGCGTATATAATACACTTGCCGAACTTACGGTAAACTGCTCGGTAACAAATCTGTTTACAGGGCATACGTAGGTTACTGCAGGTAAAGCATTATTTTTACTACAGCCCGCAATAAGATAAAGAGCACTTATTAAAATTAACGAACGTAAAATATTACGCATATTTTGAGGTTGATATAATACTTAAACGGGCAAATAGCCAAAAGGTTTAATCCGTACCATCAATATATTAAGCGTACATATAAATTTTACATTTGGTTGTCTGTGCAAATATTTATTGCACAGCTTTTAAAACATTTTATTCTGTTTTAATATTTCTTGTTGCAATAAACATAAATATTGATGGAACAAGGAATTACTTTACCTATAACATATATACAAGGCATGGGTGCTGTGATACAACCCGAAGGAGTTTTCTTCAGGGTGTGGGCGCCTAATGCTGAGGCCGTTTTTGTGAGCGGCAGTTTTAATAACTGGGATAACCAGGCCAATGCTTTAGATAATGAAGGGAACGGATACTGGGCCGTGTTGATCGACGCAGCTAAAGAAGGAGATGAGTATAAATATTTTTTGAAGACACCTTTCGGCGATCTGATGCGCAACGACCCGTACGCGCGTTCGGTAACCAGTTCGGTTGGCAATTCTGTAATATACAATCCCGAAGCGTTTGACTGGGGCGAGAGCAGTTATGATATGCCTACCTGGAACAAATTAGTGATCTACGAACTGCACATAGGTACCTTTAATGTAAAAGAACAGGGCAAACCCGGCGATATGTATGGCGTTATCGAAAAACTCCCGTACCTGCGCGATATGGGTATTAACGCCATTGAAATTATGCCGCCGTTTGAGTTTCCGGGTGGTTTTTCGTGGGGATATAATCCGGCGCAGCCTTTCGCCATTGAAAGCGAATACGGTGGGCCGGACGCGTTTAAGGCATTGGTTAAAGCTGCGCATGAGCATGGCATAGCCATTATTTTGGATGTGGTGTATAATCACTTCGGGCCAACCGACCTTGACCTTTGGCAATTTGATGGTTGGAACGAGAACGGCAAAGGCGGTATCTATTTTTATAACGACTGGAAAAGCGAAACGCCCTGGGGCGATACCCGGCCCGACTATGGCCGCAACGAAGTACGCCAGTACATCCGCGACAACGCCATCATGTGGCTGGAAGAATACCGGGTGGATGGTTTGCGTATGGATATGATACCCTACATCCGCAACGTGCATGCTGACGAAGACCCCGGAAGTGTTTTGGAAGATGGGCTGAGTTTGTTGAAATGGATCAACAGCGAAGTATCTGAAAAATTTCCATGGAAGTTGACTATTGCTGAAGATTTGCATGGATTAGACAGTATTACCAATAACGTTGACGGGGGAGATGGTTTAGGTTTTGGCGCACAATGGGACGGTGATTTTGTACACCCGGTACGACAGGTGCTAATAGCCCAAAATGACGAAGAACGCGATATGCACGTTATCGAAAGCGCCCTGATGCGCCAATACAGTGGCAACCCCTATAAGCGGGTGGTATATACCGAAAGCCATGATGAAGTAGCCAATGGCAAAGCACGTGTTGCGGAAGAGATTGCCAATGGCGACGTGAACAATTGGTATTCGAAAAAGCGGGCTTCGTTGGGCATAGCGATGGTTTTAACGGCTCCCGGCATACCGATGATATTCCAGGGGCATGAGTTGCTCGAAGATAAATGGTTCTCGGATACCGACCCGATAGACTGGACACGCTTAAAACAGTTTAACGGGTTTATGAAGCTGCACCGCGATCTGATCAAACTCCGGCTAAACTATAATAACAATACCGAAGGGTTATCCGGGCAAAGTACACAGGTGATCCGTTTGGATAATGATAAAAAATTGATCGCCTATATGCGCTGGCAAAATGGCGGCAAAGGTGATATTACTATGGTGATCTTAAATTTTAGCAGCGAGGGTTACAGCGACTACCGGATGGGTTTCCCCGATGGTGGCCTATGGAAGATTCGCTTCAATAGTAATTGGGATGGTTACGACCAGGATTTTGGCGACTTTGAAACATTGGATACCGAGGCCTTTGAAGGCGAAAGTGACGGGCAACCGTTTAACGCCAATGTTGCTGTAGCGCCTTACTCGGCAATTGTGCTTTCGCAGGATAGGTAAGAGGAAAGTCAAAAGTTAAAACAGCGAAGCCCTCAACGTAGTTAATTAAAAAGTCAAAAAACAACCTGACATGTATTTCGGAATAAGGTGATCCACCTGATCCGCCTGATCTGTCTATATAAAAGCGGATCAAACGGATCAGTTGGATCAGGATCTTCGCTCTGTACGTAGGGGACTGCTTTCCCGAAACAAGTCCGGGACAGGCTACTGCTCGCAGTGACGCCTGGAGAAAGTTAGCGTGATTCGTAGTGATTCGCATGATCCATATCTTTAAAAGTGAATCAGATGAATCACTGAATCAATCAGTATAACCTTGGAAACCGGGTAAAGTAACTGTCTGAGTAATACTACCCGTTCAACAGTTTATACCGTTTAATGGGTTTGTTTTTTCTGATCTTGAAGGCGTGATAAAGGGTGGGGATATCGTTCGTCCATTTCTTTATCACGATCAACATAGCGATGATTTCAAGTCGGGATAAGACGCCCACAAAAAAACAAATCCGAAATAATGTGATTGAACTGTCGGTATCAATAACCAATATCAGTGTCGCAAATAATGTTAGTGCCCATACTTTAGCAGACCAGGCATGAGTTGCTACCTCTTTTCGAAATTTGATAAAACAAACCACATAACAAACAGCTTCTAAAAAGAGAAGTACACCAATTGACCAATAGTTTTGTTTGTAAAACGCTGGACAAATTATGTAACTAACAGCAATAACACTTACCCAGAAAATCATATCGACGTTAGAATCCATCCGGCGTAATTTGGTGGTGGATATTTTTAACCGACGGGCAATAATGCCATCAAAAATATCAGTAAGCAGGCCAATGGTAATTAAGCTTTCAATAATTCCTTGAAAATACCGGGGTTTGGTGATTGCCAACAGTAAAATAATGATACTGATAAATATCCTGGAGTAAATCAGTAAAATAGGGAGCCTTTTCAATATTTAAATATCGTAAAAATTTATGCCATTGTTGATGTTCTCCTCTAAAAACTTTGCATCATTAAAAATATGGTCGACAATAAGTCCAACGAATATCAAATTATTAAAGTGATTCACATGACTCAACTGATTCGTTATATAGAAAGTGAATCAACTGAATCAAGGTGAATCATTGCCTATCAGCAAGTTTGCTCTGTAAGTAGGGACTACTTCGTTCCCGTAGTGACGCCCGACAATGATCCAACTGATCCGCCTGATCCGGTATAAGAACAGTGGATCATCCGGATCAGTATGGATCACTAACGCAGGCAACTTACACCAGCCATTTCTCACATTTTTTCAAAAAGGCTTCGTCTGCATCGGCGCCAATGCCTATCGCATCATCAATGGTTAAATTGTAGCCGCTGTAAGTAACGCCGCCAACGCACGGGTCTTCCAAATGGCCGAGCATGCAGGTATCCATATCGAAGAATTTAACGTTCGGGCTGGCGTACACAAAATGCATTTGCGCAGTGGCGGCAATCCGGCTTTCGAGCATACCGCCCATCATTACCGGGATGCCGAGATCGTCGCCGATATCATGGACCTTAATAGCTTCATTAATACCGCCCGATTTGGCGAATTTGATATTGATGTAATGGCAACTTTTGCTGTTGATCTGTTTACGGGCATCGTGGTGGTTGTATACGCTTTCATCGGCCATGATTTTTACAGGTGAAAGTTCCATCAGTTGCGGTAACAGGTCATCATACCAGGTACGCATAGGTTGTTCGCAAAACTCCACATCCAGGTCGGACATGCCTTGTAATGCTTTAACGGCGTCTTCAAAGCTCCAGCCCTGGTTGGCATCAATACGTATCTTCAAATCCGGGCCAACCGCATGGCGTATTTTGCTGATGCGCTGGATATCAGTATCGGCATCTTTACCGAGCTTTATTTTCAGGATGGTGGCTCCGGTCTCTTTTAATTTAATAGCTTTGGCGGCCATATCATCAGGTTTGCCAATGCCTATGGTGATATCGGTTTCAACGGCACGTTTGTTACCGCCTAAGTATTGGTACAAAGGCAAACCGGCGTTTTTAGCTGCGATATCGTACAAAGCCATATCGAAAGCGCTTTTAATAGTAGCGTTGTTTGCGGTAAAATTGTGCAAGTCTTGCAAACGGCCGGTTATGTCAAGCGGATCTTTACCTTTCCATTGGGCGGCAAATTCACGCGCCATCAACAAGCAGGTATCCTGCGTTTCTCCAACGATCATGGGGAAGGCAGAACATTCGCCAACACCGTAAAAACCGGTATCGGTGTGTACACGGATAAAAGTATTCTGGGCAAAGGTCATGGTGCCGGTGGCGATGGTGAACGGCTCCATGGCAATGCTGAAACGGTAGATTTCGGTATGTGTAATTAGCATGCGCTAAAGGTAAATTTTTATCCGCTAAAGCGAAAATAGAGTTACAAGTACACCTGTTGCTATTATTATCAAAAATATTTTAATATTTTTGATAACCTTTTGTATTGTAGTTCGTTATATATATCAGGAAAAACGTTTCAACCCATTTGTGCCATTTAAGGTCGCAACCTAGCCACCTCTCAAGTTTAAGAGGATCTCAATTTTATTTGTATTTTTTTTAGCGGTGGGGGCTAAAACCTCTGCCGCTTTATGTTTCAATTCGCATCTTTGTAATGGAGATCATAGTTAATGGTTCATAGATCATGGCATTTGCCGTCTATGAACTATCATCCATGAACTATGAACATCGCACTATGAACAAACTCAAAAATTCCGCTTCGCCATATTTATTACAACATGCAGGTAACCCGGTGAACTGGTTTCCCTGGGGCGCAGAAGCCTTGCAGAAAGCCAAAGACGAAAACAAGCTGATACTGGTGAGCATTGGCTACTCGGCCTGCCACTGGTGCCATGTAATGGAGCACGAGAGCTTTGAGCAGGATGACGTTGCCAAAGTAATGAACGAGCATTTTGTATGCATTAAAGTGGATAGGGAAGAGCGCCCGGATATCGACCAGATTTACATGAGCGCGGTTCAGCTAATGACCGGTCGTGGCGGGTGGCCGTTAAACTGCATCTGCCTGCCCGATCAGCGGCCAATTTACGGAGGCACTTACTTCCGTAAAGCAGATTGGATTAAACTACTGGATAACCTGGCTGACTTTTGGGAGCAAAAGCCGGCTGAGGCAGAGGATTATGCAGTGCGACTAACCGATGGCATCAAGCAATATGAGAACATAAGCTTCGTAACCGAGCAACACGAAAATACCAAAGCCGACCTTGCTGCGGTTGTACAGCCATGGAAACAACATTTTGATTACGACCTTGGCGGGATGGGGCGTAGCCCGAAATTTCCGATGCCGAATAACTGGCAGTTTTTAATGCGCTACGCCCATTTGATAAAAGATGAAGCCATACAGGTTATTGTTGGCCTAACACTGGATAAAATGGCTAAGGGCGGTATTTATGATCACATCGGCGGTGGCTTTGCACGGTACTCGGTTGATGAGCGCTGGCACGTACCACATTTTGAAAAGATGTTGTATGATAATGCGCAACTGATCAGTTTGTATTCCGAGGCTTATACCTGTATAGGCGATGAGCAGTATAAAAAGACCGTTGCCGAAACGATTGCTTTTGTTGAACGGGAACTCACTTCGCCCGAATATGGTTTTTACTCGGCACTAGATGCGGATAGTGAAGGCGTGGAGGGCAAGTTTTATACTTTCGATCTGGAAGAACTGGAAGAGATACTGGGCGATGACGCAGGTTTGTTTGCCATATATTACAACGTTACAGTTGATGGCAACTGGGAAGAAGAGCATACCAACATATTTTTCCGCAATGATGACGATGCTGTATTGGCTGAAAAGCTAGGGATGCCTGTTGAAAGCCTGACCAATAAAATAGCTGAACTAAAACTAAAAGTGCTTGAACATCGCGCCAGGCGAATAAGGCCGGGACTGGATTATAAAATACTAACCTCCTGGAACGGGTTGATGTTAAAAGGCCTGTGCGATGCTTACCGGGCCTTTGATGAGCAGACCTATCTGGACCTTGCTTTAAAGAACGCGGCCTTTATCCAGGATAACCTGATCACCTTATCGGGAAAGATAACACGGGTTTTCCAGGCAGAAGGGATAGGCGAGGCAGTTGCCTTTTTAGATGATTACGCGCTGATTATCGAAGCGTTCACCAGTTTATACGAAGTTACTTTTGATGAACAATGGCTACAGCAGGCAAAAAAACTAACCGATACCGCGATCACTCATTTTTATGATGAAGCTACCGGTATGTTTTTTTACACGCCCGATGACGGCGAACAACTGATAGCCCGCAAGCTGGAAGTGATGGATAGTGTGATCCCATCGTCGAACTCTGTTATGGCACGCAATTTATACAAACTGGGTTTGTTGTTTAATAATGAGCGCTATATGCAAATATCGGCACAGCAAATGCTTAATGTTAAAAAGCTGATGGCTAAGTACGGTTCGGCATATTCAAACTGGGCAATGCTGCTGCTTGATGATGTAGCCGGAGTATACGAAATAGCTATAACAGGTACCGACGCCGAACTAAAACGAAAAGAAATAGAAAAAAGTTATATCCCCAATAAAATTATGTTGGGCGGAACAAAAGGAAGTTTACCTTTGTTGACTGATAAGTTTAGCGCCCAAACCAGGATATTTGTTTGTAAAGATAAAACCTGCCAGTTGCCTGTTACAGAAACAACTGAAGCGCTTAAGCAGATCAAAGTCTGATTTTAGGATACTTTCGGCGTGGTTCGTTGATCGCTTTCTGGCCTCCGGCTTTTATTTTTTTACATCAAACACTTTAAAAAATGAAGATTCAACCCGAAAGCGTAGTATCGCTAACCTATGATCTGTATGTTAAACAAGAAGATGGCACCGAAGCTTTGGTAGAAAGCACTACGCAAGAGCAGCCCCTAACCTTTTTATATGGCGTTGGCCAAATGCTGCCAAAGTTTGAAGAAAACCTAAGCACGCTTTCAACCGGCGATAATTATGAATTCCGTTTAACAGCAGATGACGCCTACGGCAGCTATGACGAAGAAGCTGTAGCTAATTTGCCTATCGAAATGTTTAATGGCACCGAAATGCCTGTAATTGGCAGCGTGTTACCATTACAGGATAACAACGGCAACCATTTTCAGGGACAGGTCGTATCAATTGCCGAAGACGCGGTAATTGTTGACCTTAACCACCCTATGGCAGGCCAGGAGTTACACTTTAAAGGCGCTATCTTAAATGTACGCCCGGCTACCCCAGAAGAACTATCACATGGCCATGCACACGGCCCGGACGGTCATCACCACCATTAATAATATTGTTACAATAATATTTGCAGAAACCCTTTTCTTGAAAACAGGGAAAGGGTTTTTTACTGGCGTTTATTTATAATAATATGCTTTGGAGCAGGACAGTAAAGGATGGTACTATTTAAACCTTTTATCACTTTTAGGTCTATATACCAATTGAAAACCATTTACATCTTACACCTATAATGAAACGCCTCTCATGCCTCGTTTTTTTTGCTGCTGCATTGTTCGCAACGCCACAATTGATATTAGCTCAAACCAAAACTCAAACGCCTAAAACAGCACCTTTTAAGTTGTTTTTTGAGAAAGTATACCTGCATACCGATCGTGACTATTATGCCAGTGGCGACGATCTTTGGTTTAAAGCTTACTTGGTTAACGGTGAAAGCAATTACCCGACTTTTACCAGTAATAACCTTTACGTCGACTTGGTATCATCCGAATCAAAGATCATATCCCGCGAAATAGTAAGGCTGGATGATGGGGTAGGTTCGGGCGATTTTAAATTAACTGACTCGATACCCGGTGGTACTTATCATTTACGGGCTTATACCAACTGGATGCGCAATTTTGGTGATAACTTTATTTTTGATAAGCAAATCACGGTTAACAGCATTCCGGGAATAAAACCGGTAGCGCCTGTTATCGGCAAAAAAAATAGAAAGAATAAAAATACCGATGCCGAAGATGCATCGCCTAATGCGAATAAGATCAGTTTCTTTCCCGAAGGCGGATCTATGGTTGAGGGTGTAATGGGCGTGGTTGGCTTTAAGGCCGAAGACGCGTTAGGCAATGGTGTACAGGTTAACGGCAGTGTAGTGTCATCGCAAGGCGAAACGGTTGGTAACTTTACCAGCACTGATATTGGTTTGGGCAGCTTTACCCTTATGCCGGTTGCCGGTGCCACGTACAGCGTTAAAGGCACTTATAAAAACGGCGAATCGTTTGACCTGGGACTGCCAACCGCTTTAAGCGAGGGCTTTTCAATGCACATCAAAAATACCGACTCGGTAAATGTACAGGTTACCATTAGTGCCAACCAGACGATGTTGGATAAACATAAAGGACATGCTATAAGCCTTGCCGCGAAACACGGTGATAAGACTTACTTTGACGGCGAGTTTACATTAAACGACCTGCAAACAGCCATCAACATCCCAAAAGCTAAATTGCCAGCCGGTATCAGCAGTATTATCTTATCCGATGAGCAGAAACATCCTAACTGTGAGCGCCTGGTTTATATTAGCGGCAAGAACGATATCAGGGTAACGGTAACACCAGATAAAAGTGCTTACCAGTCAAAAGAAAAAACAACTTTAAATATCAGCGTAACCAATAGCCAAAATCAGCCGGTTAAAGCAAACTTGTCGTTAGCTGTAGTTGATGGAAGTATAGTGCCAGTTAATGGAGGCAGCATAGCATCGTACCTATTGTTACAATCGGATATTCACGGTAAAATAGAAAACGCCGCCCAATATTTTGACGTGGCAAACGGTAACCGCTTTAAACAATTAGATTTGCTATTGTTAACCCAGGGCTGGCGCGATTTTGTGTGGAAGCGTCTTGCGGATTCGACTCTGAAATTAAGTTATTTGCCTGAGGCAGCTTTTACCGTTTCGGGCAAAGTACGGTCTGTTTTGATTAACAAGCCTATTGCTAACGCTAACATTACACTGTTTGCACCCGGTGCCAAAGGCAATAAAATGTTTGCCGCCCGTACCGATGAAAAAGGAAAATACTACTTGGATAATATTGAGCTATACGGAACGCAGACCCTTAAATTGTCATCAAGTGATAATAAAGGTAATAAATTGGGCTGGATATTTTTAGATACTATTGGCCACGACGGGGTACCGGCTCCCCAAAATCCGATTATAGAACAAGAGCCAACGGACGCTTTGGCTGCGTTTAATACAGCAACCAAAACCCGCCAGAATAATGCCCATCGTTTCAGGGTAGCTAATGGCGTGACACTGAATGAGGTTGTGATTAAGGATATTCATAGAACCATAACAGCGTACAATGGGGAAACGCTAAGTACTTTTGGTTACCCCGAGTACAACAATACTATTTCGGCAGCCGATTATAAATATAAAGACCTTGAAGATTACCTGGTGCATAAAATACCTGGTGCGCAAACCAATAATGACGCCGCGCAAGGTATAATATTCCGTTTTGGAGGTAAGCCGATAGTGCCACGTTTTACAGTGGACAAAAAGGAAGATATATTTGAAAGGCTGGATTATTATTCGCTCAGCATGGATCAGGTGATCTCGGTAAGGGTTGACCATTATGTTAATGGTGCAGGCGGCGATGTAATGGGTATTGCCCTAATTCTAAAACCCACCGCGTTTGATAAAAAACAATTTAACCTATTGAATAGTGAAGTTACCGGGTACTACAGCGCCCGTACCTTTTACTCGCCCAATTATGAGTATCCATCAACGCGGGCAGACCAGCGCACTACCGTTTATTGGGAACCGATGATCAGCACAGACGCCGAAGGAAAGGCTACCGTAAGCTATTATAATGCCGACCCGAAATCGAAGATCAGGATTGTGGTGGAAGGATTAACAGAAAAAGGAGTACCCATTGCCGTAACCAGCGGATATACTATACAATAAAAGCCAATAACCTAAACCTAAATGAAAGCCAATCCTAATTTAAACATTGCGATAACCTTTATATTAACCTTTTTCGCCTGCGTAGTGATGGCTCAGGTAACACCAACCGTTGCACCTCCGGCGAAAGCACCTGTTAAGCTTTTGTTCGAAAAGGTTTATGTGCATACCGACCGTGAATATTATACCGCTGGGGATGACATTTGGTTTAAAGCTTATTTGGTAGATGCGCAAACCAACCTGTTGAACAACTCAAGCAATAATTTGCATGTAGAGTTGATATCGCCGCAAGGGCAGATATTTAATAACGAAGTGATCTATTTGAATAATGGCACAGGTATGGGTGACTTTAAGTTGACTGACTCGATACCCGCAGGTAATTATCGTTTACGGGCCTATACCAATTGGCAGCTCAACTTTGGCAATGCCTTTATATTTGAGAAGAACGTAACCGTTTATAATACAACTGCCAATAGCAGACCAATAACCGTAAATTCAACCGGAAACAGTTTACCTAAATTGCCCGTATCCGCTAAAATAAGCAGCGGGCCGATCATTAGGTTCTTCCCCGAAGGCGGCTCGATGGTGGAGGGTGTTGCCGGACTGATTGCATTTAAAGCGGAAGATCCGACGGGTAAAACCGTGACGGTAAAAGGTAACCTGGTATCGTCTACGGGCGATACGCTAAGCCGATTTGAGAGCGCTACGATGGGAATGGGGAGCTTTGTTTATATTCCGGAGCCTAATAAAACTTACACCGTTAAGGGTGTATTTAATAATAATCAACCTTTCACTACCCAGCTACCGGCAGCATTGCCCAAAGGTTATGTGCTGCACGTTAGTAATGCCGATTCGGCACACTTGCGTATTACGATTAGTACCAACGAAGCCACCATAGCCGATAACCCGGATAAGGAAGTTACTTTTATGGCACGCCATGCCGGGGTTAGATTTTTAAACAGTCCTATCAAATTTGTTTTTTTACAGATCAACGCCACTGTGCCTAAAAACAAATTCCCGGCTGGTATATCAAGTGTTACCATTTACGATAAACAGTTGAAGCCCCAATGCGAGCGCCTGGTTTATGTGCCCGATTCTACAGCGGCAAAAGCCATAACTGTTAAAACAGATAAGCAACAATACACATCGAAAGAAAAGGTAACGGTAAGCATTAATACTTTCGGCGCGTCGGAGCCCGTTCGTGCCAATTTATCAGTGGCGGTGGTTGATGCCAATACCGTTCCGGTTAGCGAAGGTAATATTATATCGTACCTGATGCTGCAATCGGAGGTTAAAGGCCCGATAGAACATCCCGAAATTTATTTCGATCCTACAAATACCAACCGCTTTAAACAGCTTGATCTGTTATTAATGACCCAGGGCTGGCGCGATTTTGTTTGGCGTCGCTTGGCTGATGACGGCATCCATATTACTTTGCCCACCGAGAACGGTTTTACGGTTACAGGCAGTTTGCGACAAAAATTTGCTAATAAACCTGTACCCAATGCTAACGTTACTTTAACGTTGAAGGGTGACGTGGTTAGCCAGCAGTTTATGACCAAAACCGATAATGCCGGCAAGTACGTTTTTAATGGTATACCCATTACGGGCAACAAAGAGGTGTCATTGGCATCGTTTGATGACAAAAAGAAGAAGTTGGGTTGGTTGCAGCTCGACTCGTTAAATAAAAATGCGCCGCCTGCAACTGCCATACCAGAGTATACAGGCGATGTGGCTAACGAAATAGCGTTCCAAAAATCGATTGTTGCAAGCGGCCGTTTGAAAACAAAGCTATCGGATACAGTTAGATTGAAGGAGGTGAAGATCAAGGCGAACAGTTACATTCAGTTAATGGATCAAACTACCACCAAGTTCGGTTACCCGGATTTTAAATACGATATCACATCTAAATATTATTCCTATAATTCGCTCCGAGATTTTTTGCTGCACGAAGTGCCGGGAGCCCGGAGTAATGATCAGGATTCGGTTGTTTTTAAAGGCGTGCGATTTGACCCGGACAGAAACGCGGATAAAAGTGTTTGGATTGAACCAAGGATGATAGTAAACGGGCGCGAAGATGCTGATGACGTGAATAATGGTATGTACCTCGATCTGCCAATGGATATGATCAATAAGGTATTGGTAAGGCACGTATTAGGATCGACCCTGATGGCTGCAAACAGCAATGGCGATATGCGCACCGGCTCAGGTGGCGATGTGTACCTGATATTTTTAGACATTAAGCCTAACGCGTTTGATAAGGTTGAATTTAATGCACTTGATACGCATATTAACGGCTATTATCAGGCACGTACTTTTTATCGTGCATTATATAATACCAATGCCGACCTGAACAAAGCAGATACCCGTACAACCATACACTGGGAACCCAACGTAATAACTAACGGGCTTGGAGAGGCAACTGTTACTTTTTACAACGCCGATCCTAAAACAAAGATCAGGGTAGTGGTAGAAGGTGTTACAGATAAAGGTGTGCCTGTGGTGGGAGGAACAGTTTATACAGTTAAATAAGCTTTCCTGAAAAGGAGGGATTGTTTTGAGGGTTGCAAGTAATTAATTACCAGGCTGACAAAATCGTAATGTATTCCCGTCGGCATCAGTGACATAGAATTCGCGGGTGCCCCATGTTTGATCAGTAGGGCCCAGATGTACAGGCGAATTTGTTTTGTGCGATTGATCCAGTCCGCGGCTGACGTATTTAGCAAATAGCGCGTCGAGATCGCCGACCCAAATGTTGACTACGGAGCCAAACAAAGTGGGATTTTCCAAAATGGTAAGCTGCAGTTCTATGCCGTCGTTTACCAGGTCGGCGCCCCAGGCATAATCCAGTTCATGCGGGTATTTTAATTCAAAGTCAAGCACCCGGGTATAAAAAGCGATAGCTGCTTTAATATCGCGGCATTTAAATAAGGGGATTATTTTCATAACAATCAGTCTTATATCTTATAATGCTCCATAATGTTTTGAGGTATGCGAATGCCTTTTCCTGTTTTAATATCGATCATCACAAAATCAAACCAACCGTCGGCGCTAACTTTGCCACTTGTTTTACTGGTAATGGTAAAATGCACCCGGCAGCCCCGCTCGTCGATGTGATCGATATTGGTTTGCACAGTAAAGTATTCACCCAGTACTAACGCGCGTCTATAATTCATATGTACAGCCTTTACCACCCAGCCATGGCCCTGTTCCATATAGGTCTCCATGCTCATGCCATAACCATGTTCCATCTGGTCGTACCGGGCCGCAAGTACATAGTCCATATACTTACTGTTATGCACATGCTGAAACATGTCGATATCATCAGGGCGGACACGAAGTTCGGTCTCGAAAGTTTTGTATAAAGAGGTGTGGGACATGGTTAAATCAAATTCAAAAGTAAAAATTCAAAAGGGAAAACAGACTATAATTTGCCGATATATTGCAGAGCTTAAGATACAAGCGGGATGAGGTTTTGAATTTTTACTTTTGAATTTTTACTTATCAATATAAACACTATCTTTGCACCTCAATTAACAAGAATTATTAACGCTTTAATATTATTCAGGTAATGTATTTAAGTAACGAATGGAAATCAGAGATTTTCGCAAAACATGGTGGTGCTGCCACTAACACGGGTTCGACAGAAGCACAGGTTGCTTTATTTACTGCACGTATTGCTCACTTAACCGGTCACTTACAGAAAAACAAAAAAGATTTTTCTACGCAGTTATCCCTTCAGAAACTAGTAGGTAAACGCCGCGGATTGCTGGCTTACCTTTACAAAAAAGATATTGCAAGATATCGTGCTATCATCAAAGCGTTAGGGCTGAGAGATATCATTAAATAAATCTTAACCGATTTAACTAAAAAGCCGTCTCTGTTGGAGATGGCTTTTTTACTTTTGTTAAAACAACAAATACACAAATAAAAACCGGTACGCTCAAAAGATGAAAAGCGTACTACAAACAAAAAAAGATGAGTTTAAACGTAATTAAAAAGGTTATCGATTTAGGTGACGGCCGCACCATCGAGATCGAAACAGGAAAACTGGCCAAACAAGCCGATGGCTCGGTAGTAATTAAAATGGGTGATACCATGTTATTAGCTACTGTAGTATCGTCGAAAGAAGCAAAAGAGGGTGTTGATTTTTTACCTCTTTCTGTTGATTATCAAGAAAAATACGCTGCTACCGGTCGTATCCCCGGTGGATTTTTACGTCGTGAGGCACGTTTATCAGATTATGAGGTATTGATCTCGCGTTTGGTTGACCGTGCATTGCGCCCGATGTTTCCTGATGATTACCACGCAGATACGCAAGTAATGATCTCGTTAATATCAGCTGATAAAGATATCATGCCTGATTGTTTAGCAGGTTTAGCTGCGTCGGCAGCATTATCTTGTTCTGATATCCCGTTCAACGGCCCTATATCAGAAGTACGCGTAGCTAAAGTTGACGGTAAATTGGTGATCAACCCAACCTTAAGCCAATTGCAAAATGCAACTTTAGAGTTTATAGTTGCAGGTAGCGAGCACGACATCAACATGGTTGAAGGCGAAAGTGCCGAGATACAAGAAGCTGAACTAGTTGAGGCTATCAAATTTGCACACACAGCAATTAAAATACAGTGTTTAGTTCAAAAGGAATTAACTGCCGAACTCAACAAAACCGAAAAACGTGTTTACAACCATGAGCACAGCAACGAGGAGCTTAAAAAAGCTATCTATGCTGCTACTTATGATCAGGTATACGCTGTAGCAAGTGCTGCATCGGGTAAAGATGAGCGTGCTGCTAAGTTTAAAGAAGTTAGAGATACTTATATCGAAACCTTAGGTGAGATTGATGATATCACTAAATCATTAGCTAAAAAATATTATCACGATGTTGAGTATGATGCTATCCGTAACCTTGTTTTAGATGAAGGTAAACGTTTAGATGGCCGTACAACTACACAAATCCGTCCTATCTGGAGCGAAGTTGGTTATTTACCTGCTGCTCACGGTTCGGCTGTATTTACCCGTGGCGAAACACAATCGTTAACTACCGTTACCTTGGGTGCTAAGGATGATGAGCAAATGATCGATGGTGCTTTCATTAACGGTTACCAAAAATTTCTGTTACACTACAACTTCCCAGGTTTCTCGACCGGCGAAGTTCGCCCGAACAGGGGAGCAGGCCGCCGCGAGATCGGTCACGGTAACTTAGCGATGCGTTCGTTAAAACGTGTGTTACCTTCTGACGATCAGAACCCCTATACTATCCGTGTTGTTTCTGATATTTTAGAATCAAACGGATCATCATCAATGGCTACGGTTTGCGCCGGTACATTAGCTTTGATGGATGCTGGTATCAAAATCACCAACCCGGTATCGGGTATCGCGATGGGGCTGATCACCAACGAAATGGGCACAAAGTACGCTATCCTTTCGGATATCTTAGGCGATGAAGATCACTTAGGTGATATGGACTTTAAAGTAACTGGTACCAAAAACGGCATTGTTGCTGTACAAATGGACTTAAAAATCAATGGCTTGTCATATGAAGTTTTAGCAAAAGCTTTGGATCAGGCTAAAGAAGGCCGTTTACATATCCTTGGCGAAATGGCTAAAACCATTACTGCGCCTCGCGAAGATTACAAACCACACGCTCCGCGTATTGTTAGCATGCGAATCGATAAAGAATTCATTGGTGCCGTTATTGGTCCCGGTGGTAAAATTATCCAGGAAATGCAACGCGAAACAGGTGCGACCATCTCTATCGAAGAAAAAGACAACCAGGGTATCATCCAGATATTTGGTGACAATAAAGATTCGATCGATCAGGCTGTTAAACGTATCCGCCAGATAGTTGCCAAACCAGAAGTTGGTGAGATTTACGAAGGCAAAGTAAAATCAATTATGCCGTTTGGTGCATTTGTTGAAATTATGCCAGGTAAAGATGGCCTACTGCATATATCAGAAATTGACCATAAACGCATTGAAACAATGGATGGCATTTTTGAAATTGGCGATGAAGTACGCGTTAAATTATTGGATGTAGATAAGCAAGGTAAATTAAAACTTTCGCGCAAGGCATTACTGCCACGTCCGGAAAAACCTGCTGCTAACGCATAAGCTTAATCAACAAGCAACACAGACCCTCAAATTACCTTTGAGGGTCTTTTTTTTAAAGCCATTTTTGCGTATAATTAACAAACTTGTTATTTTAGAAACCGATTACAAGGTTCAAAATACTTAAGATAAAAAAAACAAAAGCGTAAAAGGAGTGTTTCAATTTGGTATAGTTGTTTTTAGCCCCCAAAATGATTCATAGTTTAAGCCACCCGGTACTGTTTATAGAGAATGATACATACGCCCAATAATCCATTAGAATTTTTAGATAGCTCGGCAAATAATAATGGTGGGGCACCTAAAGGCGAAACTACCGATCTGATCCAGGACTTGCTTTACGAGATTATCCGCGTAAAAGAACTCATTAAATACTACGATAGCATCCCAAACGGCGCAGGCCAGCTGGGTTCATCAATACTAACTGAATTGGTTGCCGAGGCCTATAAATCGTTAGTGGATTACGATACGACGCTGATGAAAAAGTATTACGATCTGCTACAGCACTGTGATTAGGCACTCGATTATCAAACCCAAAAAGAAAAATATTTTGTAAGTTTGGCGACATGAGTCATCTGGTTTCCCCGTCTATCTTAACCGCAAATTTTGCCAATCTTGAAAAAGAGATCGCGATGCTTAACCAAAGCGAAGCCGATTGGATACACGTCGACGTGATGGACGGTATGTTTGTACCTAATATATCCTTTGGCTTCCCTGTTATCAGGTCGATCAGGCAATACGCTCAAAAGCCTCTTGATGTTCACCTGATGATTGTTGACCCAGACCGGTATCTCGATGATTTTAAAGCTGCCGGCGCCGATGGCATTACCGTTCACCTGGAAGCTTGTACACATTTAAACCGCACGATCCATAGGATAAAGGAATTAGGTTGTAGGGCAGGAGTGGCCATCAACCCGCATACACCGGCTGCGTTGTTAGTCGATATTATTGCCGATGTTGATATGGTATTGGTGATGTCGGTGAATCCGGGTTTTGGTGGTCAGAAGTTTATTCAGAATACTTATAAAAAGATCCGCGATGTTAAGGAATTAAGCAGCAAAAGTAACCCTCGCTTATATATCGAAATAGATGGCGGCGTCGACCAAAATAATATCGGCGCACTGATCGAAGCGGGTGCAAATGTATTTGTTGCCGGTAACGCTGTATTTTCGGCTGCCGATCCTATTCAAACAATATCCCAGCTTAAGCGATCGTGAAACAAACGGGGATCATCTGCTTTATGTAAAATCAGTACGAAATTTTTTAAATATTAGCTATAATCCAATTCCAAATTACATAACTTAGCGGCGCAAATATTAACATCTTAATAAAAATAGAGCTAAGTTTTTTTTAATTACATAATATATAAAATCTATAGTCTAAAGGGTATAAAAATAAAGGTGGTAGCGAAATCACCCTATAATTAACACAAATATGAAACATAATTTTGGAGCCGGACCTGGCATTTTACCTCACGAAGTATTAAAACAAGCAGCCGAGGGTGTATTAAATTTAAACGGAATTGGATTATCAATTTTAGAAATATCGCACCGATCGACCGAGTTTGAAGCTATATTGAATGAGGCCGTTAGCCTGGTGAAAGAATTGTTTAACGTGCCGGCCGGATACTCCGTTTTATTTTTGCAAGGCGGTGCCAGCACTCAATTTGCTATGGTGCCTTATAACTTGTTGCCATCAACAGGTAAAGCTGCCTATTTAGACAGCGGCGTATGGGCAAGTAAGGCAATTAAAGAGGCTAAATATTTTGGCGAATCTGTTGTCGTAGCCACTGGTAAAGAAAATAATTACAAAAGCATCCCTACCGGTTACGAAATACCTGCCGATGCGGCTTATTTCCATATCACATCAAACAATACCATTTACGGTACACAGTTACAGCAGTTTCCAAAATCGCCGGTTCCAATGATCTGCGATATGTCGTCAGACATATTCAGCCGTGTGGTTAACGTTGCCGATTTTGGTTTGATCTATGCCGGCGCTCAAAAAAACATGGGCCCCGCTGGTACAACCCTGGTAATTGTTAAAGATGAGATATTAGGCAAAGTTGACCGTAAAATACCGGCCATGTTGAACTATCAAACGCAAATTGAAGGCGGATCAATGTATAACACACCTCCGTGCTTTGCTATTTATGTATCTATGCTAACCCTGCGCTGGTTAAAAGCCAAAGGCGGTGTAGCTGCAATAGAAAAAGAAAACAATGCCAAGGCGGCGGCTTTATATACCGAGATCGATCGTAATCCGTTGTTCAAAGGTGTATGTGTATCCGAAGACCGTTCGAAAATGAACGTATGCTTTTTAACCGAAAATCCTGAACATGAAAAACCTTTCTTGAAGCTTTGCGATGAAAGAGGTATAGTTGGCGTAAAAGGTCACCGCAGCGCGGGTGGCTTCAGGGCGTCGATCTACAATGCATTGCCGATAACCAGCGTATATGCATTGATTGACGTAATGCAGGAGTTTGCCGAAAAGAATAAATAATCCCTATAACTAAATCAAAATGAAAATATTAGCTAATGACGGTATCGATCCGGCAGGCAAGGCCCTTTTAGAAGCGGCAGGTTTTATAATTGATACTAATAACATACCGCAGGATGAATTACCTGCGCGTTTAAACGAATACGATGCTATTACTGTACGTAGTGCTACTAAAGTACGTAAAGCATTAATTGATACCTGCCCTAACATTAAGTTAATTGGCAGGGGCGGCGTAGGTGTTGATAATATTGATGTTGACTATGCCAAAGAAAAAGGCGTAGCAGTGTTCAACACACCTGCATCATCATCCTTATCGGTTGCCGAATTGGTATTTGGCCATTTGTTTACTGGTGTGCGTTTTTTACATGATAGCAACCGTAAAATGCCTGTTGAAGGTGCCACTAAATTTAACGAACTGAAAAAAGCTTATGCAAAAGGTATAGAGCTTGGCGGTAAAACCATCGGCATACTGGGTTTTGGACGTATTGGTCGCGAAGTTGCAAAAATGGCTATCGGTTTGGGTATGGACGTTTTGGCTTTTGATGTTTACGATTTTAACCCCGAAGTGGAGTTAACCCTTGGCGGCGGCTTAAAGGTTAAAGCATCCGTAAAGGTTGCAAGTAAAGAAGAGATCATTAAAGCAGCAGATTTTATTACGCTACATACCCCTTTCATTGATAAGCCGATTTTAGGCGCGGAAGAGTTTGCCGAAATGAAAAAAGGCGCAGCTGTTGTAAACTGCTCACGTGGAGGTTTAATTGACGAATTGGCGCTAATTGAGGCATTAAACAGTGGTAAGGTGAGCTTTGCCGGTTTAGATGTTTACGATAGCGAGCCAACACCGCGCCAGGAAATATTGAGCCATCCTAAAATATCATTAACACCGCATATTGGTGCTGCAACAAATGAAGCACAAGAGCGCATCGGAGTTGAGTTGGCTAACCTGATCATCGGTTATTTTAAAAAGTAATTCGATACCTATCTAAAACAAGAAAGGCCCGGAAATTATCCGGGCCTTTTTTTGTAGCAAATGAACTATTGCTGTGTAAGATTAAAAGAGCCTGCCACACGCACAGAGTCCGAAGCATAACCATTTATATGAGCATAGCCATCAAATGTACCCTTAAGAACCAACACATTGTTTTGCATAGCTTCTGTACTTACGGTAACGTTTTCTGTACCGCTTAAATACTTGTTTCCCGAAAGCAAATCCAATGTTATGTTTACACCAGATTTTTGGGTACCCGGGGATAGCGAATAATACATGATTTCAAAATCGTTCAGACCGCCGAGACCCGATTTGGCGCTTACAATTGGATGTGTTAGGTTAAGAGGAGGGCTAACAGTTACGATTTGAATATTATAGTCGTTCGCGGTCCACGTATATGTGGTATCGTTATTTATTCTAAATATTACTGTATTAGTTGCACCAATAGCAATTGGGCCACTTCCTCCTCCGGGTACCATAGTAGATCCTCCGCCCGAACCGCCGCTTCCACCTGAACCTCCCGAACCACCACTACCTCCCGTACTACCGGATGATCCACTTCCCGTACTGCCCGTAGTGCCGCCAGAGGGAACAACGCTATGCCCAGGTATCTTCTCGCACGAACTCAGAATAGTTCCTGCAATAAATAGTATACCAAAAATTAAGTTAGAACGTAATTGTTTCTTCATACCAATACAATATCTGATAAATACATTTAAAGATACTGCATAAATTAATATAAAAGAAATAAAATCTACAAGCTGATTACTGCTGTATGTTAAAAGTCCCTGTAACGGTTACAACCACCCCCGAGCTGTTTTTCACCTGTGTGGTAAAGCTACCGGTAAGCAACCCACCATAAACGTTAAAGCTATCAACAGTTACGGTACCTATGCCGCTACTGCTTGTGGTAAAATAGCCCGTACTTGTAGGCGCAGTGAAAGAAATGGAAGCGATAGGGTAAGAACCTGCTGTATTGGCGTTAAATGATAGCACCATCGCCAGGTTTTTTTGGCCGTTTTTGGCGGTTATTGTAGTTACAGGCGCTGTGGTTGTGTTGAATGACACTGTATCCAAACTTGTTGTTGATATAATATGGATAACAGTGTCCATTGTAAACGAAACATTACCTTGTTTGGTTACCGCGGTTTTACCCGTAGATATGGTATGCCCCGCAATTTTTTCGCACGAAACAAACAATATAGATAAGGCTGCAAACGCAAGCAGCATCAATATGCTAAATTTCGGAGTAATGTGTTTTTTCATGATATGATAGCGTAAAATACGTCCTTATTTATAATTACGGTATAAACGAAAAATGGTTGCCGTTATTATCATTTAAAAATAGCAGCAAATGTTTTACGTCATTAATTACAATTCATAAGCAATGCCTTTTTCAGGTATAGTAACAATATAACCCTGGTCTGCCAGCTCATTGGCCATCGCTTTCATACTTTCGGTTTCACCGTGTACAAGGTATACGTTTTTAATGCGCTCTTTGTTTTGTTGTTTTACAGTATTTATGAGGTCGCCGTGGTCGCCGTGTGCGCTAAACAGGTCTGTTTTCTTAATTGTCGCATAAACTGAAAGGTCGCGGTCGCGGATATGCACAATGGGATCACCACGTAAAAGACGGTGCCCCAACGTACCTTTAGCACAGTAGCCTATAAATAGAATTGTGCAATAGTAATTCTGGATATTGTAATACAAATGATCCTGGATACGACCGCCCTCCAGCATACCTGCTGATGAAATAATAATGCAAGGCTCAAAATAATTAGATACCTGGCGGCTATCCCTCAGGTTTTCAACGTAGGTCAAATTATCAAACTCAAATTCATCGCCGCTGCGGTTATAAAAATCCTGCGCGTCTTCGTTAAGTAGGCTGTGGTATTTTCTAAAAACACCTGTAGAGATATTGGCCAGCGGGCTATCCACAAATACTTTAACCGGCGGTAACATACCCTGGCTGAAAATTTTATTAAGCGAAAAAACCAAAGCCTGCGTACGGCCAATACTAAATGCCGGAATAATTAACCTGCCCTGCTCTTTAATACAGCATTGATTTATAGTCTCAACCAATGTCTCTTCAATAGTTTTGTCGTTGGTATGATAGCGGCCACCATATGTCGACTCCGAAACCAGGTAATCAACCGCGGGAATATCTTGCGGATCGTTTAAAACAGGATAGTTTTTGCGGCCGATGTCGCCTGTAAAGGCAATACTTTTTTCAACGCCGTTATCATTGATTTTTAATACAGCGGCTGCGGCACCTAATAAATGCCCTACGGGTATAAAGGTCAATTCGATATCCCCACTAATGCGAAACGGACGGTTAAAACCAATGGTAATAAAACGGTCGACTGTATCCATTACGTGTTTTTGCAAGTAAAGCGGTTGCCGGCCGCTGCCAGGCCTTTTGCGGTTGTGCTTACGCGATTTTTCTTCTTTTCGCATAAATATGTTTACCGAGTCGAGCAGCAGTAATTCGGTCAGATCGGCGGTAGGTGGGGTGCATAGTATTTGTCCGTTGAAGCCCATCCGCACCAGCGTAGGCAGATTACCTGAATGGTCGATATGTGCATGGGTTAATATAACAACGTCAATCTCTTCGGGGCGGAAGGGAAAGTTTTCGTTTAATTGGATGTGATGGTCTTTTTCGTAATCGAGGCCGCAATCTACTAATATTTTAAACTGGCCTATTTCTAAAAGGTGCATGCTCCCGGTAACCTGTTGCGCTGCACCATGGATGGTTAATCTCATCAATCAAATTTTGTGTAAGATGGTTATTTTAGGTAAGATGGATGAGATAAAACGGAAGATGTGGAAAAATATCCTTAGATGTACGTCGTCAAATACATCTTCCATCATACCTCTCACATCTTATATTTGGCTATACTTCAAATTGAAGGCTACTCAAATATCTGTA
>Ga0209026_1000316_pt1 | contig 51844 bp, 34 predicted proteins | sample AraplaCL_Col_mCL_FD_184262 | JGI IMG/M metagenome (GOLD analysis project Ga0209026, IMG submission 184262) | Arabidopsis root microbial communities from the University of North Carolina, USA - plate scrape CL_Col_mCL (SPAdes) (version 2) | ecosystem: Host-associated > Plants > Roots >... | reverse complement strand
AAGGATGGATCCTGGAAGATCACAAACGGAGGTAGGTTTTTCTGCTTGGCTATCTTTTTACGCAGGTCGCGCAGCATTTGCAGCAGGGCGCTATCCAGTGCGCCGCTTCCGCCCGATTTGCCGCCCTCATCCGAGTCGTCGCTATCATCGGTCGATCCCATCGGCCTGTTTAAAATAAATTTAAGGCTGTAAGGGTTATCAATAAAAGCATGGCCTGCTTTGGTTAAATGCAACACGCCATACTGGTCGATATCCTTGGATATATAGTTATTAAGCAATGCCTGGCGCATCAGCGATTGCCAAAGCACTTCGCCGTCCTCTTTGCCCGAACCGAAGGCCGGATCGAGGTGATGCTCGTAATTGTGTACCTGCGGATTATCTACGCCCATTAAAACGCTGATGATGTGGTGATCGTCAAACTTCTCGCCCAAGTGCCTCATCAGGGTTAAAACCTTGTGTAATGGCGCCTCGGCATCAAAGTAGGTTTTTGGTGCGGCGCAATTATCGCACATGCAATTGCAACCGGCCTCGTTAAAATTCTCACCAAAGTAATGGAGTATCTGCTTGCGGCGGCACACGGCCGACTCGGCATAATCGATTACTTCTTTTAATATCTGGGTACCAATTTCGCGTTCCGAAACCGGCTTGTCTTTCATAAACTTCTGCAGCTTGTCGATATCTTTTTCCGAATAGAAAGACAAACAAACACCCTCGCCACCATCACGGCCGGAGCGGCCTGTTTCCTGGTAGTAGCCTTCCATGCTTTTAGGCATATCATGGTGTATTACATAACGCACATCGGGTTTATCTATACCCATACCGAAGGCGATGGTCGCTACGATAACGTCGACATCTTCCATCAAAAACCTATCCTGCGTATCAGCACGAACCTTGGCGTCCAAACCGGCATGATAAGGCAGCGCCTTTATTCCGTTAAGGTTTAGTGCTTCAGCAACCTCTTCCACCTTTTTACGGCTCAGGCAATATACTATGCCCGATTTGCCCTGGTGCTGCTTTACAAACCGTACGATCTCTTTTAACACATTACGCTTGGCGCGAACCTCATAATACAAATTACCACGGTTAAATGATGATTTGTAAATGGTAGCGTTGTTCATCTGCAGGTTCTTCTGTATATCCTGCTGAACTTTTGGCGTAGCTGTAGCGGTTAATGCGATGATCGGAATATTCTCGCCGATGTTACTGATCACCTGGCGTATTTTACGGTACTCCGGGCGAAAATCGTGGCCCCACTCTGAGATACAGTGCGCTTCGTCCACCGCTACGAATGATACGTTGTTTAAGCGCAAAAAGTCGATATTTTCCTGTTTGGTCAACGACTCGGGCGCAACATACAGCAATTTGGTTTTGCCGGATAATACGTCTTCCTTAACCCTGGTTATTTCTGATTTATTGAGTGATGAGTTTAAAAAGTGTGCTATGCTGTCCGATCCGCCGAAGGCCCTTAACTGGTCGACCTGGTTTTTCATTAAAGCGATAAGCGGCGATATCACGATGGCCATGCCATCGGTCATGAGTGCGGGTAATTGGTAGCACATCGATTTACCCCCACCGGTAGGCATGATCACAAAAGTATCGTTACCGGAAAGGATATTGGTAATTATAGCTTCCTGTTCACCCTTAAAGTTGTCAAATCCAAAAAAATTCTGAAGATTATCGAAAAGTGATTTCTTCGTCTCAATCATTACCGTATATGTTTTTACTCGAGGTGTGTATTAAAAATATAGATCAAAATAACAAAAATTTTTAAAGAAACTACGCTTAAACTTTGTTTTTTTAGATAGCTGTGATAATTAGGTATAATGTACAACTAATTTTTTGTTATCTATGCACCTTTTAACGATTATTTTTTCAAGATTTATATCAGCAGAGTCAAATTATTTCGACAATTTCACCTCCGCAAACTGTTTTTAAAAAACACAAACATCATGAACAATAATAATTACGCCATTATTATGGCCGGGGGCATTGGAAGTAGGTTTTGGCCCATTAGCCGCACCGCGCACCCAAAGCAGTTTATTGATATTTTGGGTACCGGAAAGACCCTGATACAGCAAACTTATAACCGTTTTTTAACCATTTGCCCCAAAGAAAATATTTATGTTGTTACCAACGAGATCTATACCGACCTGGTAAAAGCACAATTGCCCGATATGACCGACGGGCAGATACTAACCGAGCCCGTAATGCGCAATACTGCGCCCTGCATAGCCTACGGCTGTTTCAAAATACAGAGCTTAAACCCTAACGCGGCCATAGTTGTTGCCCCCAGCGATCACCTGATATTAGATGAACCCGCGTTTGTAGCCACTATCGAAAAATCACTCGCAACAGCAACCAAACATGGCTGCCTTGTAACCCTGGGTATTAAACCATCGCGGCCCGATACCGGTTACGGTTATATACAATTCACAGAGAACGTTTTAGATGGCGATTTTCACAAAGTGAAGACCTTTACCGAAAAACCATCGTTAGAAATAGCCAAAACCTTTATCCAAAGCGGCGACTTTTTATGGAATGCAGGCATTTTTGTATGGAGTGCTAAAGCAATATTGGACGCCTTTGGTAAATACCTGCCCGAGATAAACGATATTTTTGCCGATGCACATCCGGTTTATAATACTGATAACGAGAAAAGCTATATCCACAATGCTTACCAGCAGTGTACCAATATCTCAATAGATTACGGTATTATGGAAAAAGCTGATAACGTATACGTGCTGCCATCGGAATTTGGCTGGAGCGACCTGGGTACCTGGGCATCAATTTACCAGCTGGCCGAAAAGGATTACGTAGGTAACGCGGTTATCCCTGCCGATAAGGTGATCATGTACGATTCATCAAACTGTATGGTAAGCGTACCAGAAGGCAAATTGGTTATTTTAAAGGGCCTGCACGACTTTATCGTTGTGGAATCGAACAATACCCTGCTCATCAGTCCGCGTGATGCAGAACAAGGCGTAAAGCAGATTGTTGCCGACGTGAAGCAAAAGTTTGGAACGAAATTTATTTAAGTTGCGAGGTTTGTGTTGCGGGTTACGAGTTTTTTAAACACACAACTCGCAACGCATAACTCACAACTTACGTTGACGGATCGCCTCGTACAAGATCACCCCTGTTGATACGGATACGTTAAGTGATTCAATTTCGCCGAACATCGGTATTTTGGCCAGGTGATCTGATATACGGATCAGTTCGTTACCGATACCTTCATCTTCCGATCCCATAATAATGGCCGTGGGCGCGGTATAATCGGGCGCGTATATAAAATCATTGGTTTTCTCGGTACAGCAAACCAGTTGCAGACCCGATGCCTGTAAAAACCGTGCAGTTTGTAATAAGCTGTTTTCCCGGCAAACCGGGATGTTATACAACGCCCCTGCCGAAGTTTTAATGGCGTCGCCGTTGATCTGCGCCGAACCTTTTGCAGGTACAACAATGGCGTGTACACCGGCACACTCCGCTGTACGGGCAATGGCACCAATGTTGCGTACATCTGTAATACCATCCAAAACCAATATCAATGGCACTTCGCCTTTCTCAAACACCATCGGGATGATGTCTTCTATCTTATAATAAGTAATCGGCGATATGATGCCAATAATACCCTGGTGATTTTTAGCCGTAACCCTGTTCAGTTTTTCAACCGGCACCTGCTGCGATTCTATCTTATACTCAGCCAACAGTTCTTTCAGTTCAAAAAACAGCGGCCCGCCCAATCCACGTTGTATATAAAGCGATTCGATCTCTTTACCCGAACGGATCGCCTCCATTACGGCGCGGATGCCGAATACCATTTGATTGCTTTCTCTTTTTGGACCTTGACTGTAGCTCATTGTATGCAGTTAGAATAAGTTGCCAAAATTAGCCATTATTATTGATTGGCAAAGGTCAGCCTTTACTGCATATTATCCCGGCTTAAATCAACCCTTGTTTTAAACCGATCACCGACGATTCACGTTTAAGATTAAGCCTTATTTTCTCAAGTATTTCAATAAAAAGCGCGAACCTCTCGTCGCCGATATCTTTTGCTATTTTGGTATTCAACTCGTTGATCTCTGCTTCGGCCTGCATGATGCTTTCCGTTCCCTTAGGCGTTAACGATATTATAGTTTCGGTTATATCTGTATTGCCTGGCATCAGGTTAATGTATCCCTCCGCATGTAAATAATAGATGATAGAGTTGGTATATGCCTGATTGAGATGCCTTAGCTTAGCCAACTTTTTACGTGTTAGTTCACCTTTGTTTTTATCGATAGTTAATAGAATATCAAAATGATAGTTGGAGTCGGAGCGGTATACCCGCTTCCCGATAATGCCCGAATATAGGTTTGTGACTTGTTGCAAATCTATTGGAAATGAATTTTTTTGATTCATGATTTTAATGTTAGGTATAAAATTACAGGCTTAGATTATAGGCGGCACCGCTGTTTAAAACAAGCGTTGCCTGCCGGTTGCCTAAAAATTTAAATGTGCCTGCGTAATTGTAGTAAGAAAGATGTATACTCACCTGTATCTGCCCCGAAACCACCAGGCCGGTAACCTTGCTCACCAATATATCAGTCGATTTTAAGTCGATATTAGTTGTTAATTTATTGGCGCCCACTTCCTTTTTTGCATCGGTACCTGCAATATTCAATATCAAACCTATTTTATAAGTCTGATTAGTTTGTGGCGAACAGCTTAATATGCCGGTACAGGTATTATCAGCCGAAAAATGCGATCCGCTGTAATTGATGCTGCCTACATAGGTACCGCTCAAAACACTATCGGCACAGTTGATTTGGTAATGCCATTGCAAGTTGCTTTTATAAGTAAGCGGCGATGACGCGCTTTGATTGGCCCAGGTAACTAAAGAGTCCTTTGCTATACCGCAAACCGACTTTTGATCGAACCTAATACCATCATTAATATGGGCAAGCAGGCCTCCATATTGCGGCAGCAACGCGTTCGAAATTACAACAGCTGCGTCCTCCTCTGTAACAGGATAACTGGGTGCACCCGAGTTTGATTTACAGGCAGCAAAGGCAATAATGATCACCAGGATACTGATCATTATAATAAGGTTAAATATAATTTTAAATAAAGACGGTTTCATTTTATTGCTGATTAATCATAGTGGGGACTATACAACAAACCACGAAGAGAGCTCAGCTTCACAGTTGTTTGCTGTATTAAAATGATGTAGAACATCAAAGCTGATGTTCCAAAATAAAAATCAGATGCGCCAACAACAATTTAACAAATAGCCGGGATGGCTTTGCTGTACAGATTTAAGCTCCAGATAATGGAGAGATAAGGAAGATTGCACGCCCAAAGTAGCCCGGCGCGCGGTAATTGCCGACAGAAGCCGGATATTGGGCTCCTTAGTTATAAATTGTTTACGGCCAAACGATGCAATCTTATCTGTTCGCCGCAAAAAGTTTTTATAATGACCATCGGTTAACCGGGCAGGCTTACCAAGATCGTGCTGATGAACCCAAAAACGATGGTTACCTCGGGGGAGAAAAAAAACCACAGCCAAACTTATAAGCAGGTACAATATCGCTAACGATACTACCTTCAGTTGTTTGCTATGGTATATTTTAATACGCACTATCGGGGAAAACTTTGGTGCAGTTATAACTCTGTATTACAATACTAATAAAAATTAATCTGTTTTAAAATACAAAAACTTGAAATAAATTATTGACTAATGCTAACGTAATTACGAAGCCAGGCACCAAAGTCAGCAGACGCGATTAACGGGAGTTTTTCTGACTAAAAAAGTGAGCTTATTTTCAATTTTTTTAATGGTGAAACATCCTTTTTCGTAAACCATAATTTATCGCTTGTTCACATCGGGACTATCAGGTTTGCAAGCATAAAAAATGTAAAGTCCGCAAAATTTATGACTTATACGACAGGATGTTTTAGCTACAATTTTTAGCAAGAAAAGTACGTTACATTTAATTAGAATTTAAGTTTCATAAAAATACTTAACAGCAAAAAACTTTATTAACAGGCAGGTTAAATAATTGAATATCAATAGCCATTTATTTTTACTAACACGATACCAACAATAGGTGTTGATTAAAATCACGGCTAAAAATATCATTTTCAACGATTTTCTTTTAAAGTAAAAAAGGGATGTTAGTGAATACAATTCCTTTTTGTATATTTTTGTACAGTATGATTTTTGAGAACGACAACCCAGCCGGAAAGACCGGAACATCAGCCGACAAACGTAACAGATTCAGTACCACCACACCCAGCGGAATGGGGAAATTGCCACCACAGGCAATAGACCTTGAAGAAGCTGTTTTGGGTGCGTTGATGTTAGAGAAAGACGCGCTTTCGTCGGTTATTGATATTTTGAAACCAGAAGTTTTTTATCGCGACAGCCATCAAAAAATTTTCCAGGCTATCCGGGTTTTGTTCGAGAAAACATCGCCGGTTGATATCCTTACGGTTACCGCTCAGTTACGCCTTCAGGGTGAGCTTGAAATGATCGGTGGCGCGTATTACATTACCGAACTGACTAACCGTGTAGCATCGGCCGCGAACATCGAGTATCACAGCCGTATCATCATTCAAAAATACCTGCAACGCGAGCTGATCCGTATCTCCACCGAGGTTATAGCCAGCGCTTATGAAGACACGACCGATGTGCTCGACCTGTTGGATAAAGCAGAAAAAAACCTGTTTGATATAGCCCAGAACAACCTGCGCCGCGATTCGCGCAAGATGGATGATATTCTACGCGAGTCGTTACTGGAGATCGAAGCACTCAGAGATAAAAAGGACGGGCTTACAGGTGTTCCGTCGGGCTTCACTGATCTTGACCGGATGACCTCGGGCTGGCAAAAATCCGATCTGGTTATTATAGCTGCCCGCCCCGCGATGGGTAAAACGGCGTTCGTGCTAACCTGTGCCCGTAACGCCGCAGTTGATTTTGATAAGCCTGTTGTTGTGTTTTCGCTCGAAATGTCGTCTGTTCAGTTGGTTAACCGTTTAATATCCGGCGAAACCGAAATTGAGCAGGAAAAGATACGTAAGGGCCGTTTGGAGCAATGGGAATGGGAACAGATACACAGTAAAATTGGCCGTTTAGAAGCAGCGCCGTTAATTATAGACGATACCCCTGGCTTAAATATATTCGAGTTTAGGGCCAAATGCCGCCGTTTAAAATCGCAACATGATATCCAATTGATCATCATCGATTACTTGCAATTAATGACAGGCAAAGCCGATGGTAAGAACGGTAACCGTGAGCAGGAAATTGGTAGTATCTCTCGGGCGTTAAAATCGGTAGCTAAAGAATTAAACGTCCCCGTAATCGCGCTGTCGCAATTAAGCCGGGCGGTTGAGAGCAGGCCGGGTGGTTCAAAAAGGCCAATGTTATCCGATTTGCGTGAGTCGGGCTCAATTGAGCAGGATGCCGATATGGTATTGTTTTTATACCGCCCCGAGTATTACGGTTTAGAAGTTGACGAGGACAATAACCCTACACAGGGCGTTGGCGAGGTAATTATTGCCAAGCACCGTAACGGCGAAACCGGCCGTGTGCGGCTTAAATTTGTGGGCAAATTTGTTAAGTTTACCGATCTCGACGATAACCTGGACAATTTTGGCACACCGGGCGCTTCGGCAAGTCCATTCAGTGGGCTTACTCCTAACCAGGATTTTGAGAAACCAAGCAACTTCATTATCCGCCCATCGCGAATGAATGATATTGACGAGGATCCACCGTTTTAAATTCAAAAGGTAAAAGTCAAAATCGAATAAGTCTTTCTGTTTTGCTCTGCGCCGTAAAGCTGTGTGTCAAAGCATTGAATGTTATCAAAAATAATTGATAATTTTAATGCCCTGCTTGCAAAAAAGCTAATTTAGCAGCTGAAAATGGAAATAAAAGTAATTGCATTTGATGCCGATGACACTCTGTGGGTTAATGAACCCTACTTTAGGAAAACAGAAGAGCGCTTTTACGCCTTGCTGGAAGGTTACTTAACCACCCATAACCTGGAACGGGAGTTACTAAAAACCGAGATCGATAACCTGACCTTATACGGTTATGGTGTAAAAGGCTTTATCCTCTCGATGATAGAGACCGCATTAAAGGTATCAGATAAAAATATAACTGCCGAAATAGTAGAAAAGATCATCCAGATGGGTAAAGAACTACTGGAAGAACCTATAGAACTGCTGGAGGATGTGGAGACGGTTTTGGAAGCGTTAAAACCCAAATACCGCCTGGTGGTCGCTACCAAAGGCGATCTGCTCGACCAGGAGCGCAAGTTACGCAAATCGGGCCTCACTCATTATTTCCATCATATCGAAATCATGTCGGAAAAAGGTGAAGCCGATTATCGTAAACTGATCAAACACCTGGATATTAAACCCGAAGAGTTTTTAATGATCGGCAATTCGCTAAAATCGGATGTACTGCCTGTTATTAAAATTGGCGGGCATGGTATCCATATACCATACCATACTACCTGGGCACATGAAGTTGTTGATACCAATTTTGAGCATGCCAACTTTAAAAGTGTGAAGCAGGTACTGGAGGTTCTTAAGCACTTTTAGATATCTGGTGAGAGATACGTCGCGAAAATTATAAGACCTATAAGGCAACTTTTTTTCCAGAATTACGTATCCTAGTTAACCGGCTTCCCCTGTCGGCACAACCCGCTTTATGTATCAGGAAATAATTAAACTCGAAGACGCTTTAGATAGTTTACTGCCTGAGCGCAAACTTAACGCCACACCTTCAAAGCAGTTGTTATATGCCGCACTGTTGTGGTCGGGAAGGGTGTGGAACCAGAGCCGAAAATCGAGGAGTATAACCTTAACCGGCGAGCAGATCAGGCAGGGTAAAGCACTGGCCGAACATCCTGTATATATATGTGGTGTACACCGCAGCGGAACAACATTATTGCGCGATCTGCTTGACGGGCACCCTCAACTGAGCGTACTACCATCAGAAGGGAGTTTTTTTACCAATCTGGCCCCGGCTCTTAAACAAACAGCAGAGGAAAAGCATTCGGCATTTTTAACTACCGAATGGCTCCGCAGGCTGGCCAATCCCATTAATCAGCCTCCATATTGGTTATTGGGTCGCACAACACAAAATCATTCGCCATATGTAAATTTTGCACAGGCTTTTAACGCATGGCATGAGTTTTTTAAAGAAGACCGTGCAGAACTGACCATCTGGCCACATCTGGCCGTTATACTGGCCTACGCTACATGCAGTGAAGTATCGGGAACCGGACTTGAGACAAAATACTGGGTAGACAAAACGCCAACTAACGAAAAGCATCTGGCAACCATCTGGCACGAAACGCCAAAGGCAAAGATTATACACATGGTGCGCAACCCCGCCGACGTGTTTTTATCGCGTAAGCAGATGGAACCTAAATTAAATTATAAGACCTGTTTGCAGGATATGCAGCTATCGTATCACGTAGCAGAACGATATAAAAACGACGAGCGGTTTTTACTGCTTCATTATGAAGCTTTATGCGATGACCCTGAATTGGTTATATCACAAGTATGCAGATTTTTAGAGATCGAGCAATTGCCGTGTCTTTTTACACCAACAGTTGCGGGTAAGCCGGCAGTACCGAACAGTTCTTTTAGTTCTGAGCTTCCTGCGGGCAGTATTTTAAACAGTGGGCGAAGCATCAATAAAAAGCACCTGGATGCAAAGCTGGAAAATTTGCTATCGGCCTTTTTGTACCAGCAGGCCAAGCAGTTGGGTTATGAGTTAAAAGATATAGGGGAAATGCAGGGCAAACTGATCAAACTCCGGGCAAGCATTCTGTCAAAAATCGCTTAAGGTAATACCTTTTCGCCAAAAGTATCTTCAAGGTCTTTTTCTACCTTTTTTAAATTAGTCGATACTACTTTAAATCCTATTATTAAAACCAAAGCCAATATTACAGCGAGGGTAATACTTGACGATTCGCCAGCCTGATCGCCTGTTGAAGCACTGGCATTAATGGTATAAAGGCAGCAAATTATGGCCAGCCCTGTTACTAACTGTATGGTAAAATTCTTTGACATATGCGCCGTATACGCACATTTTTAAGGCAGGGTTGCAGCAATTTGCACTTTAATTTGCAACTATAGTCTATAGAAACTTTTTACTATTTCAATTAAGATATCCCAAGTTTACCGATAAATTTCGCGGCAAATTTTGTGTGTTACGATGACCTGCGCTTGTTCAACTCGTCGCGTATTTTGGCGGCCTTCTCATACGATTCATCTGCCAGTGCGTCGCTTAATTTAGTTTTAAGCTCATCGTTACTTAGCGATGCATAGCTATTACCTTGCGGAGCCCCGGCTTTGTCGTCGCTGCCTTCGTTGATGTTCTCGAGGTAAACAAAATCGTTGCCCTCGATCACAATGCCCGCGCTCGACAGGATAAATTCGTAAGTATAGATCGGGCATTCAAACCTAACGGCCATGGCTATGGCATCGGATGTACGGGCATCTATCTCGATTACTTTTTTCCCATCTGAACAGATCAATTTGGCATAGAATATACCATCGACCAGGTTATAGATAATGATTTCCTGTATGTTGATGTGATAGGCCTGAGCGAAGCTTTTAAACAGATCATGCGTCAACGGACGGCTCGGGGTCATCTTCTCTATCTCGATAGCTATGGCCTGCGCCTCAAAGCTCCCGATGATGATGGGTAAGCGCCTGCGGCCGTTCACTTCGCCCAGTACAAGGGCGTAGGCACCCGATTGTGTTTGACTGTATGACAAACCTACAATATCGAGTTTGATCTTTTTCATGCTGTTACCCATCTCGTCCACGTCAAATTACGGCTGATTAGGCCGAAGCTTTATAACTTTTAACTGCCTCAATTAATTTCGGTACCACCTCAAACGCGTCGCCAACTATACCATAATCGGCCACTTTGAAGAACGGCGCTTCGGGATCTTTGTTGATCACCACAATAACTTTTGATGAACTGATACCTGCCAGGTGCTGTATAGCCCCTGAAATACCTATCGCAATATACAAATTTGGACTGACAGCAATACCCGTTTGGCCAACGTGCTCGCTATGCGGGCGCCATCCTGCATCCGATACAGGTTTTGAGCAAGCTGTGGCAGCTCCTAACAGATTAGCCAGCTCTTCTATCATTCCCCAGTTTTCGGGGCCCTTCAACCCACGGCCGCCAGATACCACAATCTCGGCATCCGGTAACGAAACCTTATCGGTAGCTTTTACAATTTCTTTAACGATTGTTTTAAAGTCGCTGTCTTTTACCTCTGATTTAAACTCTTCCACAGTACCGGCAGCCGGGGTCTCAACCACCTTGTATGAGTTCGGCGTAAGCGAGATCACTTTATTATCGGATGTCAGCTCCACTACGGCAAACGCTTTACCTGAGAACGCTGTTTTTTTCAGGGTAAATTTACCGCCGCTTTGCTCCGGCAGGCTAACCGCACCGTCGGCAACGCCGGCGCTTAGCTTAACGCCAACCCGTGGCGCCAGGCCTTTTCCCGAAAAGGAATTAGACAACACAACAATATTAGCAGCTTCTTTTTTAGCAGCCTCGGCAATTACCGATGCGTAAGCCTGGTTTACAAATGTTTTTAGCTGATCGCTGTTAACATTTAAAACCTTATCGGCGCCGTATTTACTCAAGGCAGATAATTCATCGTTAGCTACGTTACCAATTGATAAAGCAACAAGGCTGGTATTATTTTGGGCAGCTATGGCTTTGGCGTACGAAACCGCTTCGAAAGTTGATTTCTTAAATTTGCCGTCGGCGTTTTCTGCGTATATTAAAACTGACATATTGTAACAGTATTTAGTAGTAAGTATTTAGATAATTGGTTGTGAGTTGCGCGTTATGAGTTGTGAGTAAAAACGCACAACCCGCAACTGGCAACCCGCAACTCTCATATAACTCTCGCTTCGCTGTGCAACAGATCTACCAGTTTGCCTACATCATCGGCCGGCACTAACTTAACCTGTCCACGTGGCGCGGGTGTTTCGTAACTTAAAATTTCGGATAACGGTTTAACCTCTGCAGCCTCTACAACCTTTAAAGGTTTGGTTCGCGCCGACATGATGCCACGCATATTTGGTATCTTCCACTCGGCCACACCTTCGGCGGTGCCTGCTACAAACGGGAAAGGCATGGTCAATACTTCTTTACCACCTTCTATTTCGCGGTCAACAGTTGCAGTTGTACCATCAATATCAAGTTTTTTAATGATGGATACCGATGGGATATCTAAAAATTCGCCGATCATACCGGCAACTTTAGCACCATTATAGTCGATGGATTCGCGGCCGGTTAAGATCAGGTCGAAAGCGTTTTCTTTAACGTATTGGGCTATCTGGTAAGCTACAAAATAAGCATCATGGGGTTTCGCGTTAATGCGCACAGCGTCATCGGCACCAATGGCCAGCGCTTTGCGAATGGTTGGTTCGGTATTTACTTCACCAACGTTGATCACCGTAACGGTACCTTTACCGCCTTCGGCAAGCTCAACAGCACGCGCCAGGGCGATCTCATCATAAGGGTTCAATATAAACTGAACTCCGGCTGTATTAAATTGCGTGTTATTATCAGTAAAAGTTATTTTTGTCGTCGTATCGGGTACGTTACTAATACAAACTAATATCTTCATAAGTTGTAAATTGGTTTTGTAAAAACGAAATAATCGGGATAAGGTTTATCAAATTTTCGGGGTAAAATGTGACAGGCCTTACCAAAATTAGCGCGGCACAAATTTAGATTAAAAAAGACAGAGATTAAAATGCAGAATACACGATTGGAAAAGCTTTTGGAGTTTTTTAAAAATGAGCCTGATGATGAGTTTTTAAAGTATGCGCTCGCGACCGAGTATCTGCGTTTAAACGATACCGAAAAGGCCTTGTTTTACTACGAAGACTTGTACAATAATCATCCTAAATATGTGGGCAACTATTACCACTTAGGCAAATTGTACGAAGCCCTGAAGCGTACCGATGATGCCATTGCCGTTTACGAAAAGGGTATGCTGATAGCCAGGGGAGCCCGCGATAACCACGCGCTGAACGAATTGCGGACGGTGTATATGGAGTTGAAGGGCGATGACGATGATTATTAAATGTGCAGATGTATTTTTAATTTAACGGGCTGTCATCCTGAGCTTGTCGAAGGATGGTGCATAGGCCATCGCACTATGGTTCGACAAGCTCACCATGACACGCATTTTTGATAAAGGTGTACCATTATAAACCGATCAATTGAACAAACGTCAATTTTTATTCCTTCGCGATGTGATACTGTATACCCTAACCTCATTTGGTGGGCCGCAGGCGCATATTGCTGTTTTAATGCGCGAGTTTGTAGAAAAACGCGGCTATATAAAGGAAGATGAATTGATGGAGCTTAACGCGCTTACGCAGATATTGCCCGGCCCGTCATCCACCCAAACGCTGGTGGGCATTGCCTGGAAGGTTGGCGGTTTGCGCCTGGCCATTATTACTTTTTTGATCTGGCTGCTTCCTTCGGCAACGATCATGTGCCTGGCTGCTATCAGTTTTAAGATGTTCGTCTCGCGGGAGAAATTTGTGGAAGTGCTTCGTTTTATCCAGCCCATGGCCATAGGCATTGTAGCTTATGCCACCTATACTTTTGCCTACAAATTCATCAAAACACGGGTAAGCAGTATGCTGGCGATAGGCTCGCTCATCACCACGCTTATTTTGCAGAACCCTTACGCCTTCCCTATTTTGATCATGATGGGCGGCATTATCTCATCGGCAATGGAAACCCAGCCGCAGGAGAACGAGATCCGCGTAAGTCTGTTTGCTAACGTTAACCCTAAAAAGGTGGGCTACTTTATCGGAATATTATTATTCTTTGCCGCGTTGGGTGCTTTGATCAACCGTACCTCACCATTTAGTTTGCCCATCCGTTTGTTCGAAAACTTTTACCGCAACGGGATACTTATTTTCGGTGGCGGACAGGTATTGGTACCCCTGATGTATACGGAGTTCGTTGAAGTAAAACATTACCTATCGGCATCCGAGTTCCTTTCGGGATATGCCTTGCAGCAAGCGTTGCCCGGACCAACGTTTTCGTTCACCTCGTTTGTAGGTGGCATGAGCATGGGTAACAAAGGTTACAGCATCGGCGGACAAATAGTAGGCGCAGTTGTGGCCGTTATCGGGATAAACCTACCCGGTTTGATACTGATCCTTTTCATTGTACCATTCTGGAACGATCTGCGCAAGATCACCCGGATAAAAAATTCGCTCAGCGGTATTAACGCTGTGGCGGTTGGCTTTATGGCTACCGCTTTAATATTACTAACCCGGCCACTCGGTCTTAATTTTTGGGCCTTTGGTATTGTGATCGGTACTTTTCTGCTGCTTAAGTTCACCCGGATAAAAACGCCCTTCGTTATTATTATTGGCGTGGCACTGGGTTTGCTGTTTTAGCAGCAAACTATATACTGCAAATGCATTACAATAACGTATTTATATCTGAAAAATTTACCCTAAACAAATCATTCCACTGCATTTTCTTTAGTTTTACTATATTTTTTTTACACAATCGTTTCTTTTTCACAAAAAATCTTTACTTTCCGTTTTTCAATTTTATAAATCATTTTAAACCGGGTACTGTATGAACATTAAGTTTCGCCTCATAGTGATGAATTTTCTTCAATTTTTTATATGGGGAGCCTGGCTTCTTACGGTTGGCGCGTACTGGTTTCAAAACAAAGGATGGTCGGGTGCGCAGTTTGGCGCTATATTTTCAACCATGGGTATCTCGGCTATTTTTATGCCTGCCCTTACCGGCATTATTGCCGATAAGTATATCAACGCCGAAAAACTTTACGGCATTATGCACATTTTGGGGGCCATAACTTTAGCCTGCATCCCAATGGTTAATAACCCATCCGCTTTTTTTTGGGTGATCTTACTTAATATGATATTTTATATGCCAACACTGTCGCTCTCAATAACGGTTGGCTACTCAGCATTAAAAAGCGAAGGCGGCGATGTGGTTAAGGACTACCCGCCTATACGTACATTCGGGACTGTGGGTTTTATTGTAGCCCTGTGGGTAGTAAGCCTTACCCATAACGAAACCTCAGCAAATCAATTCTATATTGCGTCGGCTGTCGCTTTAGTGTTGGGTTTATTCTCGTTTAGCTTACCTAAATGCCCGCCGCTGTTGAGCTCGGGCGAAAACCGCTCGATTACCGAAAAATTGGGTCTAAACGCTTTTACCCTGTTTAAAACGTCGAAATTTGCCATCTTTTTTGGGTTCTCGTTACTTTTAGGGGCAGCATTACAGCTAACTAACGCTTACGGCGATACCTTTCTGCACGATTTCCAAAGCGTTCCGGCTTATAAGGGCATGCTGGCTGTAACACACCCGGCTATTATTATGTCGATATCGCAATTTTCGGAAACACTATTCATCTTAGCTATCCCGTTCTTCCTCCGTAAATTCGGTATTAAATACGTGATGCTATTTAGTATGCTGGCCTGGGTTTTACGTTTTGGCCTGTTTGCCTTTGGTAACCCTGACGATGGCCTATGGATGATCATTTTATCGTGCATTGTGTATGGGATGGCGTTCGACTTTTTCAATATCTCCGGTTCGCTATTTGTGGAAACACAAACCACTCCCGAAATACGCGGGAGCGCACAGGGTTTGTTTATGATGATGGTTAACGGCTTCGGCGCTTTTTTTGGCAGTATCATCAGCGGTTGGAGCATCGATCACTTTTTCACTCTGGCCGATCACAGCAAAAACTGGCATGGCATCTGGCTGGCTTTCGCAGGGTACGCATTGGTAATTGCCATCATATTTCCATTTGTGTTCAGGTATAAACATAATATCGCATTGGCGCATTCCATACGCGATGCACACCCGCCAATGAAGGGCGGCCTCGACTCGCCATTATAATAAAATTAAGAGCCGGGAAACTGGCTCTTTTGGTTTAAAATGCTTATATTTATAGTAGCGGTATTGATTTTAGCTGATTGACTTGTTAAGGCTGAAGCGTAAAACTTTAAAGAGGTTATCCCGCATTCAGTCAATATCTGAGTGATTGAATAAACCACACATGGGTATACCCATGAATACCCATGTTAACTGATGCGTTTTATGGTTATGAAATAACTGAAAAAGGCCCTTGGCGTGATTTGAAAGGGGTTGATGGAAAAAACTCGTGAAACACCCATAAATACCCATGTGCTCTCATTTGAAAGATAATCCGAAATCAAAACACCTAGGTGTGCTTGCCAAACAACTGATTTTTACTATTTTTAGGGCTCAACACTACAACTGACTATCATGATGCTTTTATCCCGTTTACGCGCACTAAATTACACGTCCCGATGAAGCATCACCACCGCCATGAAGATGATTGCCTTAACTGCGGCGCCGAACTAAAAGGACATTTTTGCCATGTGTGCGGACAGGAAAACTTAAAGATCAAAGAGCCTTTCTGGCATTTTCTGAGCCATAGCATCAGCCATTATTTTCATTTCGACGAAAAGTTCTTCAATACACTGGTGCCGTTGCTTACCAAACCTGGCGAATTAACCCTGGCCTACCTTGCCGGTAAACGCACCAAATACCTGCAGCCCATCAGCATGTATATTTTTGTATCGATCGTTTATTTTTTGGTGGTGCCTCACTTGCAACACAAAGCCGAAAAAGACGAAAGTGACGACGCTGTAGTAGTTAATGCCAAAAACGTGAACGCAAATGCCGACTCATTATTGAAAGCGAAAAAGAAAGCAAAAGATGCGATGATGATCACACCTATGCCCGAAGCAGCACGTAAGGCCGCTTTAAAAGGTATGGATAAAGCCATCGCCAAGGCCCGTAATAAAGGTTTTGAAACGCTACCCTTTAAACGGCAAACCATACTGCTGGACAGCCTGAATAACGAACTTAAACAACATCCTAACGATAGTTTGAAAGACGTTGTTAACGACTATGCTGATTCGCATATCCAAAAAGAGGACAGCACCTACGACTCGTATGTTAAACGCCAGGCACGCCTGCCGGCCGATGAACGGGACGGATTTTACGATCGCTTTAAAAAACGCCGGGACATTGAAATAAAACAACGCACCAATAAGGAATGGAGCATGGATAAAGAGATCGAGCATTACCAGCCCAAACTTTATTTTATCCTGATGCCTTTGTTTGCGTTCTTTTTAATGCTCAATTTCCGTAAGAATCACCGGTATTATGTGGAGCACATTATTTTCACCATCCACTTTTTTACGGCCTTTTTTATATTCGAAATAGTGGTGGTTCCAATCAATCATTTTGTATTCGGCAATTCGGAAATATTTAACTGGCTTACTTACACGGCTATATTATGGTATGCCTATACTTCGCTCAAGGTATTTTACCAGCGGCCAAAATGGCTTACTATCCGCAAAATGGTTACCCTCGGTATTTGCCTATCGATTGCGTTTGGCATTAGTTACGAGATCATTTACCAAATAGTTTATATGCTGGCGTAGCAGGCAGTATTGCTTTTTCGGATTTTTAATGTAAATTGAACATCAATCGACCTTATCAATGAAAAAGCATTACCGTACCGAAAACAATTGTCTTAACTGTGGCAATACCTTTACAGGGCATTTCTGTAATAATTGCGGCCAGGAAAACCTGGAGCTAAAGGAAGACTTCGGCCATTTAATGGTACATGCCGTTGGCGATTACTTTCACTTCGACGAGAAGTTTTTTCATACCCTTAAGCCATTGCTTTTTCAGCCGGGCAAGCTCACGGTCGATTACATGGCGGGTAAGCGTACGCAGTACCTGCATCCTGTCCGGATGTATATATTCATTAGTTTGGTGTATTTTATCCTGCTTTTCAGTAATAACAGCAATGAAAACAAGGTAGAGCAAAAGCACATGACTACCGAACATGGGATAGACACTGCAATGCGCGCCATTAACGATTACAATGGCCTAACAGCAGCACAGAAAGAAGCCCTAAAACAAAAGATAAGCAGGTTCAACATCAACAAAAAAATAAAGGCAACTGATAAAAACACGGCCTCAATAGGCTCTTTCGGCAGTATCGTATTTGATAACGACAGTGTTGCCAGCTATCAGCAGTATTTGCAAAAGCAACAAAAGCTGCCGGCAAATAAACGCGATGATTTTATCGACCGTTACCTCAATAAAAAGTATTTTGAATGGAAAGCCCGGGGGCTAACACCCAACGAAGCCATTTTGGAAGGCTTCAGGCATAACTTCCCAAAAATGATGTTTTTTATGCTGCCCCTTTTTGCCTGGTTTTTAAAGGTGACGTTCCGCAAAAATCACAAATATTATGTCGAGCATCTGATCTACTCATTCCACCTGCATTGTTTCGTATTCTTGTTCCTTACGTTTATTATACTCATCCAAATGCTGTTGCCTGATGGCTGGCTTTCTGTAAAAGGCATCCTGGATCTGTTATCCACTATCACCATCTTCTGGTATGTTTACCGCTCGCTGCGTGCCATTTACCAACGCAGCCGGATCCGCACCATTACCAAGATGATCGGTATGTCGATCGCGTACTGGGCAAGCTTTATTGTGTGTGTAGTTATTCTATTTGTTATCACGGCTATGCTGGCCTGATGATGCCTTGAAGATGTTAGATATGGCCACTAGTGCAACTTCGCCAGTTCTTCCGGAGTTATCTTAACAACCGTACCATGGCGTATGCCTTTGGGTAGCACAAGCTGATCGCTCACTTCCGTCCAGTTCTTGAGGTCGGTCGACGTAATTGCGCCGTATTTATGCTGGGTATATTTATCGAAATATACAATCCACCGGTTACCTATCCTGAGTGTCGTTGGCCCCTCGGCCCAATAGTTGCCCGTAATGGCCGGACTGGGTTTGCTGTACGGGCCGGTAAGTTTATCGGCATAAGCTATACGCAGGTTTTTTTCCACAGGTAGCTTGGTTTCGTTCTTAAAAAACATCACAAACTGTTTACCGTCCTTAACAATAGTGGCATCTATGCTGCTAAAACCTGGATCGAACAATACTTTGGTTTCGCTGAAGATCTTAAAATCCTTAGTGGTTTGGTAATAAATGCGGTGGTTGTTCTTCTTGCCTTCGGCGGATGTATCAGCCTGAGCAAAACGGCCCGGAATGGTGGTTGCCCAGTAGATCATATACTGCTTATTAGCCGGATCGTAAGTGATCTCGGGCGCCCAGCAGTTCTGCGCGGTAGGTTCTTTATCCATTACCATCAGTTGCACCTGGTCGCTCCAATGTGCCAGGTCTTTCGAACTGGCGTAGCCAATCCCGCGGTCGGTCCAGCTATCCGTCCACACCATATGAAACAGACCATCCGCGCCTCGAATGATGCACGGGTCGCGCATGATTCTATCCTTCGATACCATAGGCTTCAGGAACGAACTATCGCCTTTGAGGGCCTGCCATTTAAAGCCGTCTTCACTATAAGCCAAATGCAAACCATCCTGTCCGTTATTTTTAAAATAGCAAAACAGGTAAATATCCTTCTGTTGTGCAAAGGTTTGCATCGCGACAAACAAAATTACCGCGGCTAAAAACGTTCTTTTCATTTCCTGTGCTATTTGATTATTACTGTGATATCGCTCCGATTAGTATCATTCGTTTTAATATTCAGAATACCGTTATCAAAATTCCAGCCTGTTAATCCTCTCCCGTTCGCGGTAACCGAACTTGGTTTTCGTCCGTTCCAGTGCAACTTTAACGAATAGGTATGTAAGGTTGGTACAAATTTACCCACGGGCTTATCAATACTGATCTGATAGCCATCCTTGCCCTGCAAAGCAGATATCTTAGTAAGCGCATAATCGCCATCCTTATACTTTAAGCTCAAACCATCATCCTCATACAGATCAAACGACGAGCTTTTACCCGACCAGATATCCAGCGTGATCTGATCGACAGCCTTCTCATCCATATACTGCATTTCGGGCTGCATCGGGATGATGGCTCCTGACTTTACAAATATCGGCAGCTTATCCAGCGGCGTTAAAATATGGATGTATTGTTTGCCGGTAAACTTCTCGCCCGTCCAGTAATCAAACCAATCGCCTTTAGGCAGGTAAACGCTACGCGTTTGCGCACCCTTAACCGTAACCGGGCAAACCATCAGGTTATCGCCAAACATATATTGGTCGGCAATAGTATACGTATTGGGGTCATCCTGGTTGTTGAGCACCAAAGCACGCATAATCGGCACACCAGTTTGATAGGCGGTAAACGCGGTACTATAAATGTATGGGGTCAGCTGATACCGCAGCAGATCGTATTTCTTAAAATTCTTCAAACCCGCTTCGCCATAGGCCCAGGGTTCTTTATATCCCGGGTGGTCGAAACCAAAAACCATAGCCACCGGACTAAAAAATCCAAACTGGCACCAACGGATATACAGTTCCTCATCGGCCGGATGCTCAAACCCGCCCATGCAATGCGCCCAATCACTCACGCCCGAAAGACCGATATTAATACCTGCCTTGATCACCGGTGCAAAATATTGCCACTCACTCGGCCAATCGCCTGCGAATATAAAAGGGTAACGTTGTATCCCGGCGTATCCTTCGCGGGTTTGGTTTAGTCCACGGTAACCGTTCAATTCCTGAAATTTCAGATATGGTGCCTTTGCGTAGGCGACCGGGAAAACGTTGTGCAGTTTTTGTACGATCGGTCCTGACGGGCCAACCTTATCGCTTTCGTTAGCCAGAGCACCAAATGCGCTGCCTTCATCGGTCTTTAAAAACTTAGCCCCTATCGAGCCTACTTTCATTACCCCGTTCTTCCACCACCAGTCGACAGCTTTTTGGTCAAAAAAGTTAACAAATTCGCCGGGGTTGTCCTTTTCGGGATAGGTAAAACCTTGTTTCTGTGCGTCGGTCAACAAAGTTAATTTATTGGCGTTATCAAACCTTGGGCGGATATGCAAACCAACCATCTTTAGATGATGAGCATATAAACTATCAAACATCCCTTTCGGGTCTTTAAAGGTTTCGCGCCACTCAAAAGTAGTCGCGCCTTTGCCTCCAACTGTACCGAACAAACGCCAGGTACTGTCGAGCCAGAAAATATCCACCGGGATACCCATCGCGCGCATTTTTTTGATCAGCTCAACCGGGTATTTGTCCGATGTCTCGGCTTCATGGCCCCAAACACCGCCCGAATAGGTACCCATATGCAAACCAAAAGCAAAACGCGTCATCATCGGCGCTTTGCCCGTTATCGAAGTATAGCTATTTAAAATGGAAGGAAAATCGGGACCGTAGATAAAGTAGTAATCCAGTTCGCCACCTTCGGCTTTAAAGCTGTAGCGGTTGTTATCGTTTTGGCCCATATCCCAATCCGTAGCATACGAGTTATGCAGGAAGATGCCATAGCCTTTGGTACTCATAAAAAATGGCACGGCACAATAATTAGCTTCTAGTATGTTATAAGCTCCTAAAAGGTTATCGCGGCTTTTGCCACGGCCAACATTCAGGTTAATCAGTTTATTGGTTTGGTCAACGTTATCCATCCGTTCGCCGAAGCCGAAAAAGTGCTCGCCGGGCAGCAGGTCCTTAGTACATATTACGGTATCACCCTTGTGTGCTAATCCCGCCCCTCTATCGTATTCTCCTGATAGTAAAATTCCTTTACTATCGCTCACACTGATTTTAAACGATGATTTGATAACGGTAATAATGAGCGCGAGCGTTTGAACAACATAAGCCTCCTTGGCATCTATAACCTTAACATCAACTGTTGGCCAGCTATAATTCTCCTGCATTAAATGTTCATCAGCTTCAAACTGACGAGTCCAACTCGCACGCACCCTGAATATCGTCGGCGAACAAAACTCCAGCTTAACGTCTCCATTAGTATTACTGAAAGTAAGTGTATTGCCCTGCCTTTTATAGCCCAACTTATTGCTGCCAATACCCGTTTGTCCGTTCGCCTTTACGGCGATAAGCAGGGTAATGGCTAAAATGAATGAGATGTATTTCATATAATTATACTCCATGTCATTGCGGGCGTTAGCACGGCAATGGCATATAGAAAGGTTTACTCGCATCAAATGCCGTGCGAGTAGTTTTTAATTTTGAATTTTTACTTTTGACTTAGCTCCTACTTCAACTTTACCAACTCGGTACCTGCCAGTAAAAAGCATCCCAAACCATAATCCTCAAAATCCGGGATATTGGTATAGCTCACCGGCTGACTGTCTTTTGGCTCTTTGCCAGTACCTTGTACATAGCCCAAAAAGCCTTCAGGGTGCAGCGAATATTGTATCATGGCATTCCAGGCTTTGGTAACAATTGGCTTATATGTCTTTTTATCTAAAAAACCGCTATTCATTCCCCAGGTCATGCCATATACAAATAGCGATGTTCCGGTTAGCTCTTTACCGCCAAAGTGGCCAGGGTCTTTCAAACTGCAATTCCAGTAACCATCTTCGCGTTGTAACGGTGCAAGGGCCTTGGTCATTTCCATAAACGTTTGTAAGTATTCGTCGCGGTGCGGTGCGTTTTTCGGGATGATGGATAATACGCGTACTAAAGCAGCATATACCCAACCATTACCACGGCTCCAGTAGCAATTAGCGCCATTTGGTTCTTTGTAGGGTGGCACAAACGCTTTGTCCCTCCACCATAAATGCTCGGTTGTGTTGTATAAACCACCGCCTTCAACAGTTTTGGTATGATTGTACATGGCGTACATTTTTTCGTAATATTTCGGGTCATCCTTATAAACAGCGCCTAATTTGGCAAACACCGGCATACCCATTTGTATAGCATCAACCCATGTCCAGGCACCATCACCGTCATTAGCTATGATCAGATCCATACATTTTTTGATGCTTTCGATCCGTTCCGGTTTCGGATCCAGGTTATACAGGTCGATATAAGTTTGTCCGCAGCATTGGTTATCCGCATCCTTGGTTTCTATTGAACCACGTGGCCTCCAGTTATGTTTTTCGCCCCATTCAACGGCGTAGTCTAAATATTTCTTCTGCGGGTCGACGGCATACAGCGCCATTAATCCTTCGTAATAAACAGCACGGGTCCACAATTCACTGGTACGGGTTACCGGTACGCCGGCGGGGTTTTTAACCGTTACCGTCGCGCCTGCATCGGGCCATTTATTCATAAAATAGCTGTTGGCTAAAGCCATATCGGCGATGATTTTCCTTTTAACCGGTAACTGCTGCGCTTTGCACGATAGCGATGAAACCACTATCAAAAAGGCTAATGCTAACCCAGTCAGTTTTAAAGCATACTTATTCATATTCCGTTTATTTGGTTATTAATTGGTTTTGCCGTTGGGCAGCAAATCTGCCACTATATTAGTCTTAATTATTTACACAGGTATCCTGTAGTATCCTGCAATTTAAGGCATTTTTTCGAGGCCTTCCCATCGTACTTTCCATTGTCCGTTTTTGGGGAAGCCCGGGTTCTGCACCTTGCATCCATCCCAGCCGGCACACATCATGGCAACTGCGGTTAACAAGCCGCCGTTACCGGGAAGGTAAAGCGTTAAACGCTTATCCTGGTAGTTATGTCCATTCGGTAAATAGGTATTGGTGGTGATGGGCATAAACAAAGCATCTATGGCCTTTTCGGGCATATTCAAGCGGGTAGCGGTCATGGCCGTCATCGGGAAATCCCAGCCCCAGGTTTTTGGCCAGTCCCATGCTTTCCAGATCAGGTTCAATGTATTTTTCATTACTACGGTATCCATCATATTGGTATACGGCAGCATGCCATACGCCGCCAATGTTGAGGGGTGGTCGGTAATATCTTTCGGATTGGTGTACGAGTCCGGCGCGCTTTCGGCCTCCAGGTAAACACCATTTTGCTGAGGCAAAGGCGATAGTTTATTGATCACATCATCCCATTGCTTATCGCGACCCATCTTTAATCGCTGGCGCCATTGCTGCGCCACGTTAAGCGCCCAATGCCAGTAAGTTAACTCGTACGGAGGGTTGATGGTAGTTGCCTGGTTGTGCACCTCCTGTGAAGGTATTAAACCCGGACCTAAAACATAGCGGTTTGTCGCCTTGTCAAAATAGGCATACGATGCCATAAACTCCGCCGTAGCAAAAACCTGCTCTTTATATTTCTGCAAAGTTTCCGGGGTCGGGTGTGCCCGGTAATCCAGTTCGGCAAAGTAGATGAAATGTGGCTGCTGCCAGATCAAAAAAGCGCCCACTGACGACGGGCTTTCGTTACCTTCCGGATCAGTCATCTTTTGCCACCGTGCGCCTTTAAAGCCCTGCCTTTGCGCTATCGCTTTAGCTTTAGTTTCAACGCCGCCGCTGTACCAGCTCATGCTGTTTTCCAACAGATCGGGCCTGCCCCATAGCGCGAAGTGGATACCATGCCACCAATGCATTTCCAAATGCGGCTTGCCATACCAGCTATTGTAAGTTAGCCCGGTTTCCTGCGGCGGATAATCGCCCGAGCATTGTATTTTGGTTAAATATTGCGAAGTAACAACCCGCCGTTCCAACTCATCCGCGCGCTTATCTGTACTTCCAGAAAGGTCGAACGCCCCGCCGCGCATCCAGAATTTTGGCCACGTTGTCAAACTGTTCTTCTGCACATCGGCAAAAATAGTATTCCGTATCATTTTCACCGTACGGTCTTCAAACTGGCAACTTAATTCAAAAGCGCTATTGCCCTTTTCAGGCGATAACAAAAATTCGTGGGTATGATTGCTTTTCAACCCTGCTTTTCCACTCCAGTTAAACGTCGCGTAGTATTTGTAGTTATCCAGTTGATGTTTGATCACTGCCTGATTGGCTGTCTTAGTTATAATTTCTGATTGGTGCCTTTCTGGATGCTGATAATTCACCCCCATATCGGCAAACTCATTAGTCGGGAACGGGAACTTTAACCTGATCTTCAACCGGCCCTGGCTAATTAAAGGTGAGTTAACCTTTACGGCGATAACATCTTTACCCTGATGACAATAAGTTAATACCTTAACGGGAACACCTTCAACCGTAAAATTGCTGACAATTTCCCCCCTCCACATATTCAGCTCCTGGTGGATATTTTTTATATCGGATATTTTAGCTACCGAGCCATCTTTTTTAATGATCTCGAAACCTAAATTACCCAATTGCAACCGGTGCACATTTTGGCGAAACCAATCTGATGCCTCTCTGCTTTTTTTTGGCGTATTTACCTGTACCGCGTAACTTACCGGCTTGCCGTTGATGATATATGTTTTTAACGACTCTTCAAATTTATACCCAACCGTATCTATAAAACTATGCCATCCCCACTGCGATTGCGTGCCTAACGGAATGCCATGGGCATAATACTCCGGAAAGGTTTGCAGACCGGTAACATCCGCTGTAAAAGCGAACCGTCCATTACCAACCGATAAAGAACCTAGCGAATCGGTTTTGGTGTTAATAACAGTATGCCTTTCAACCAACGCCTTCCGGTCGATGTGCTGGGCCTGGCTCGTAAAATGCGAAAGCCCGGCAATAAATACCAGGCAAAGTTTTTTATATTTCATTAAATATGACGGTAATGACATCTGTACAAGTTTATTAAATTAACACAACAAAACCGCGTTAGGGATTGCAGCGGATACCGGCCCGTGGCTAAGGCCTGCAGGCGTATGAGCGGAAAGCCCGGCCCAAAGGGAAACGCCCACATCATCTTTAAATAGCAACAATATTTGCCTTCCATTACTACTATCCGTGGTACCGCCCTCCACCTTTCTTTCGGACTTTCCAACTTCCGGACTAAATTCTACTTCAAATACTTCTTCAGATCACTATCCGTCAACCCTTTAATACCCTGCACAACCGCAGTAGCGTTAAATTTAGCGCCACCTTCGTTGGTATGCAGGGTTTCGGGTGCGGTAAAATATTTGGCTGTTACAGCCTCCTGGCCTTCTTTATCATAATCGTCGGCGATAATATCATTCAGTGGCAAAAACGATGCGCCGCCTTGTATAGCTGCCTGTTTTGCCCAAAGACCGTAACCCTTGTCGGCACGATTAGTCTTGCCATCTTTAAAGCTATTGCGCGGTATCAGCGAGCAAACAATGGCGGTGCCGCCTTTAGCCTTGGTATCACTGATAAATTTGCGGATGTACCAGCCATAGCTATGAACCACTTCGTCCTGATGGGTAAGCATATTGTGGATGGCAATGCTAGTATCACTGTTATTTTTGAAAGTTCCGCGGGCACGGGCAGTATCGTTTATCGGACTGCTGTCGTTGGCGCCAAACTGCATCATCACATAATCGCCGGGTTTAATTTTAGATAAAACCACCGGCCACAGTTTAGGGTTGGTCATAAAGGTACGGCTGCTGGTGCCGCCCAGGGCGTCGTCTTCAACGGTTATCCGGGTAGTGTCGAAATAATCGCCCAAAAAGTGTCCCCAACCCCATTGGCCTAAAGCGCCTTTATGCTGCCCGTCGTCGCGGCCGTTCTTCACGGTCGAATCGCCGATCAAAAATAAGGTCGGCTTATTTTGCGGCTTAAAAGCCAATGCCAATATAGCAATCGCTGTTATTCCTAAAATGTATTTTTTCATAATGTTTAATCTTTATGTCATTGCGAGGTACGAAGCAATCTCTGAGGACAAGCATATTAGCCTTGCTTAGAGATTGCCACGCTCCGCTCGCAATGACATGATAATTTTGTTCGTCTTGCTTACTTCTTTATGTAATTATTCAATGTAATATTCGGCTGCATCTTCAGTCCTTCAATAACAGATTGTGCATTAATATCCGCGCCTTTTTTCCCGGTATGGGTATGATCGCCGGGGAACAACGCATAAACCGTATCATGTGGCATTTTATCATATTTATCAGCGGTAATGCTGTTCATATCGATAAAGGCCACACCTTCCTGATCTGCAACTTCCCTGGCCCATTTGCCATAATCTTTATCCGCACGGATGATCTTGCCATCTTTATCCCATTCGCGGCGCGGTATCATCGATAAAATGATCGGCGTAGCACCTTTAGCTTTGGTATCGCGCACAAACTTGCGCAGGTACCAGCCATAACTATGTACTACTTCGCGGGTACCGTCTTTCCAGTTAAACACAATCGAATCCTGTCCGGTACCTCTAAACACACCGCGGTATCCGCCTTTGGTGGTATCCGGTTTCGAACCCTCGTTATGCCCAAATACCATAATCACATAATCGCCCGGTTTCAGGTTGTTATAAACCTTGTCCCAACGGCCTTCTTTTACAAAGGTGCGTGTGCTGCGGCCTGCCATGGCGCTATTGTTAACATTGATCTTATCCAGATCAAGATACTGCCCGATCATTGAGCCCCAGCCCCACAGTGTCTGGTCGTTATTATGCGTCGTCGAATCGCCGATCAGGTAAAGCGTTGGCTTTTGCTGATAGTTAAAGGCCAGCGTTATTGCCGCGATAGCTGCTAGTCCTAAAAAGTATTTCTTCATAATTCAGTTGTCTTAATTCTTGACTCTTGCTTCTTGATTCTATTAAATTACTTCCCAACTTCTACTTCAACCACTCCATCCTCCAACCCCGGCGATGTAGCTTTGACTGATATTTTACCCGAAGGTGCATTGCCTTTTACAATGGCTATACATTTGCCTTTATAGCTATGCCTTACCGGCGATGTATATACATCCTGGTTACCCAGGTCGGCATTATCGGTAACTGCAATTACGCCTGCTCCATTGGCGCTAAAGGTGATAATCTTATCAGCCTGCGGGCACTGTACACCATTGGCATCAACCACGGTGGCTGTTATGTAGCTCAGATCGTCCCAGCTATTGGCAATCTTCGATTTATCTGCCGATAAAATGATCTTAGCAGGTTCGCCGGCTGTTTTCAATTCCTCGCTGGTCACTTCCTTACCCTTGTTGCGGCCAATAACTTTAATGGTGCCCTTGGCAAACGTAGTGGCAAAATCAACAGGCGAATCATTTGCGTTTTTAGGTTTTACACCGATCGACTTTCCGTTCAAAAATAATTCCACCTCATCGCAATTGGTATAGATCTGCATACGGGCGTCGTCATAAGTATCAAAATCAGTCGGCGTCCAATCGGCTACCATCGGGCCAACACCAGCGTTTTCCTGGTGGCGCACAATATGTACTACCGGTTTATCGCTCCACCAGCTTTCGCGCTGCAGGGTTAACGGCCTTGTGCCCATCGTACGGTCAAACACACCTTGTCCGTTCACTACATTCGGCCAATCGGCTTCACCCAGGTAATCAACGCCAACCCATAAAAACTGACCAGCCATATACGGGTTATCGCGCAGAGCCAGCCAGGCTTGCTGGGTATGGCCATTTTCTGTACCGATAACCTTCAGGTTAGGATGTGCGGTATGTTCGGCAACCAGCTCGTTTTCGCGATAGTTCTGACCAACCACATCCATCTTCTCAACAAAACCATTGCTATAAACTTTCGAAACATTCGGACGGAAAAGCGCCATCGTTACTTCACGTGTGCCATCGTATTTGTGAACCGTATTTTGAAGGTCGGCATATTTCTTAAACCCTGTCGAGTCATTCAGATTATCGTGGATCTCATTCCCAACACTATAAATCACAATGGATGGGTGATTCCGGTCGCGCAGTACCTGATCTCTGGTGTCGATCAAACCCCACTCCTTAAAAAAGCGGCTATAACCACCCTCCCCGTGCTGCTTGTTGGCTTCCCAGGTATCCAGGTTCTCATCCATCACCAAAAAGCCCATTTTATCGCACAAGTCTAAAAACTCAGGCGCTACCGGGTTATGGGATGTACGGATACCATTCACACCAATGTTCTTTAATATCTCCAACCGGCGTTCCCACGCACGTAATGGTACCGCAGCACCTAAAGCACCTACGTCGTGGTGTAAACAAACACCTTTGATCATTACCTTTTTACCATTCAGCAAAAAGCCCTGGTCGGCAGTGAACTTAATATCGCGTATACCAAACGGCGTCGATTGCTTATCTATCGTTTTATAATCTACGTTAACAAAAGTTTGCGCCTTATATAAAAATGGCTTTTCCGTATTCCAAAGCGTTGGTTTAGGTACCGTAATATCCTGCTCAAAGGTGAAGCTTTTACCCGCGGCGATATCCTGAATACTTTCGGCGGAATAACCCGACGAGCCATCCTGCCCAACCAAACTGGTTTGCAAAACAACTTTCTTAGTAGCTTTATCCGAATTTACAACCGTAGTTTTTACATGCACCGTCGCTTTCGCAGCTGTAACCTGCGGCGTGGTTACAAATACGCCCCAATTATCCACGTGTACCGGGTCGGTTAAAATCAAATGCACATGGCGATAAATACCCGCACCGGTATAATACCGGGATGCCGGTTGAGTAGCGTTATCCGCACGAACCGATATCACATTACCCTCCTTACCAAAATTAACATGGCCGGTCATATCGTACTCAAAACTGATATAACCATAAGGGCGCTTGCCTAAATGGTAACCATTGATCCACACATCGCTGTTAGCCATTACACCGTCGAACTCAATATAAACGCGCTTGTTCGCATCAGCTTCATTCAGCGTAAAATGCTTACGGTACCAACCGGTACCCGATGGCATGTAACCGCCGCCCCGGCCGGTTGGGTTATTTTGATTAGCGCTGCCTAAAATGCTCCAATCGTGCGGTACATCCACTATTTTCCACTTGGAATCATCAAATCCGGTTTTATCGGCACCACTGGCATCGCTCTGCTCAAAGGCCCAGCCTTTATCAAATAATTGTGCTTGTCGCTGTGCCTGCGCGGTGTTCATCGCAACGGTCGCGGCAATCAATAATAGTATTTGTTTGGTCTTCATAGTTAGATTTCTTGTTGTATTCATTTGCACATTTACTCATCTGCACATTTGCACATTATTAAGGCTTCTTCGGTTTCGGTTTCAACTCATCCGGACTGTCCTTAGTAAAAGTATTGAACGGCTCTTTGGTCGGCGTTTCAAAAATATCTTTTACTGTTGCCATATCTACGCTATCGGCCGGGTTAAACTTGTCGGTCATCATGTAATTTTGCAAGCTTGCAAATAACTGTTTCGCAGCAGGATGATTACCCTCAATATCAGCACCTAAATTCGCACTCGAAACAATGAGTTTGCCTTTGCCAACCTTTGCCTCAAATACTAACGCCAGTCGACGGTTTAAAAACCAGGTATCTATTGGCTGTACAATTGGTTTAAAGCCTTTCGGGAAATCTTCAAGCAGCATCACCTGCGATTTATTGACGATATCAAACCATTGTAGGTCGCTGTGATAATCCGTTGGGAAATCGGCAAAAGCCGCGCTTGTCGGATCGCATAAAATACCCAACGTATGCGGTGGGCGCATTTTAAACCACGATGTATTCCAGAAAACGGGTGTAAAATATTCAACTACTTCTTTACCCTTTACCACTTTACCAGCCGCGTTTAAAAACACTTTACCACCATTATTCAATACATCTTCGGCTTGCTTATCCAATGTGGTAGTATAATAAATATCGGTCTTAGGTGCTGTGACTTGCGCAGATGGATACACCCAAAAATCCCAGTCGTTGGCATAGCTGGTTCCATCAACCACAACCTCGAGGTTCAGTTTAGACGCTTTGGTAATTCCGCTTAACGCGAAATTGACATCGTCTATAGGCAAGCAATTACCAATAGCATACTCCTTAGCTGTCGTACCGCCTTCGGCCAATACCTTACCCTGCTCGTCACGGATCTTCCAACTTGTTTTGGCGTTCAACGGCGCTGCACCGTAATTGTATAGTTCAGTACTGGCAGTAAAGGTCTCGTTATTGCCATATACAAACTTTGGGATTCGAGCCAATGGTACTACGGCGTTACAAAACCGGCTGAATTGTTTTGGTGTGATATAACCTTTCTCATCCCAAAAAGCACTTAACACGCCTACCAATGCCGTGCCCTGACCGGGATAATCATTCAGTGATAGCATTTGAAAACCGCCCATACCCGGAGTACGCAACTCCTTTTCGATCTCCATTTTATAACACAAGGCCTGTAATTTGCCCGATGCCATTAAAAACTGCTCGCCCTGATCGGCCATGTTATGATCTGCTAAATCTTCCTGGAACAGCTCAAAATTTTTGGCCTTATAAACGCCGGTATATTTCTTGATCTCTTTAAAATCCGGGAACACGCACCACTGCCCCATCTCGTGCACTACAAATGGCACGGTGAACGTCGCTATCCCATCACGAAAATCATCTGTCGACTCGGGCAGTCCTTTCCAGCTTAAACCACGCACAGCACCGGCACGGGCCATGTACTCATTCTCTTTAATAACCGGCCAGCTGCCGCCAACCGCAGCGCCTGTGTAAATACGGCGACTGTCTTTCGCTTTCCAATAGTTAACGAACTTCCCTAAGTATTCTTCCTGGCGGCCACGGGGCTCATTACCATAAGCCATCATACAAAACGATGCATAATTGCCATAAGCTTTAGCCATGCGGTTAGTTTCATCATAAATAAACTGGTCGATAGGTTTTTTATCACCAATAGAGGTACCATGATTCGCCCAGCTCGGCCCTTCAACGTGCAGATAAAAGCCGGCTTTATCGGCAGCTATAAAAGCAGCTTCCGGCGGGCACCACGAGTGAAAACGCATGTGGTTCAATCCATGCGCTTTGCAAATTTTAAAGATCCTGTCCCAGGCTGCCACATCCATTGATGGATATCCCGTTAGCGGGAACTCGCAATTATTTACCGTACCTCGCAAAAATACCGGGCGGCCGTTAACCTCCAACTGCTTTCCTACAGCTTTAAACTCACGCATTCCAAATTGCACCTGTTTTTCGTCGCTACCCCCTTTGGTAGTGGTCAGTTTCGCGGTGAGCATGTACAAAGCCGGGTTAAATTCGTCCCAGGTTAAAACTTTGTTACCCATAGGCAGGTCAACATCCAATTCAGCATGGCCTTCAACAATCGCCACTTTTTTGGTGATCGGCGCTACCTGTACAATTTCGTTGGTATTAAAGCTTTTCGCCGATAACACGACCGTGCCAACAGCCAGTTTATCAGCATCCTGATAATTAATTACCATTTTAATATGCGCAACCTTGTTCTTCAGATCTGGATATACCTGTATATCGTTGAAATAAGTATCTGATACCTTAGTAAGCGTTATTTTACCAACCACCCCATTCCAGTTACCCTGTGTATGGTCGGTCAAACTATGCGAATCCTGGCCTACATTAATATCTTTTATCCGGTTATCAATGCGTAAGGTGATGGTATGTTTTCCCGGAATGATACCCGCACCCAGGTAAAAGTTCTGGGAAACCACCATCGTATTTTGCATGTCGATCTGCACATTATCAAACCAAACCGTGGTTTCAGTGTGCGCGCGTTCCAGATTGAGCATCACGCTGCCACCTTTCCAGTTTGCCGGGATAACCACATCTTTTTGATACCATGCCGCACCTGTATAATGTTTGGGAGGTGTTAGCCAAAAAGGTATTTTGATATTACCGGGCTGGCGGTACTTGGCCATGCGCGGGTTATAATACCACGAGCTATCATAAATACTGCCTGTCCATTTTGTTTTTAAGGTGATGTCGTTCCCTTTCAGGTTCTCCGCCATCGAGCCGGGCAAATGGATATGATCTTTAAGTATTTTGCTGTACCATTTTTCGGTAACGCCCTTATCGAGCGAGTCGATCTGAAAGCGCCATTCGCCAGCCAGCGATATCTGATTGGGATCTTCCTTCTGAAATGCAGATAACAAAATTGTTACGCCAAAACAAAGCGTAAAAACGGCGGCAAGCCGGATGCAGGTAGTCCTAATTCGATATTTGAAATGTTTCATTGTAATGCTTGGTATAAGGTGTTGATCTCAAAAACCAAAACATCACGCAAAAAAACGCTAAAACAATTCATTAAAGGTTTTTTTAAGGGCATAATTTACAATTGGTTATCGGCCGCAGTACCGGGCCTGCTAAATATTCAACTATTTTAGTGCTTCTATTTTTGATGGGCAACCTGTGGTGTCCTGCTTTTCGGTTTAAAACAATTACCTATATTCACCATAAAAAACTACGATGGACCAAACCCCTACCCAACCCGCTGAACCACAATTTAAAGCAAAATATGGGATTGACGCGCCCGGCGTAATCCGAAATCTTTTTTTGGGCGGTATCGCTTTTGCGGCTATCCCGCTTTTTTTTCCATTGATTAAAATCGGCAGCGTGGATATAGATACCCATGGCCTGTACTGGAGTGCTGGTGGCTGCACCTTGGGTGGGCTATTAATGTTATTGTATTCATTATTTGGCAAGTTTAAGCACCGCGATCGTATGTTGCGCCTTGCCGGCGATTGGACAGGTAATGAGCAGGTTTTAGATGTGGGTACCGGCCGGGGTTTACTGATGATAGGCGCGGCAAAAAAACTTAAAACAGGTAAATCAACAGGTATTGATATTTGGAATGCGGAAGATCTGAGTGGTAACAATGTACAGCACGCCATTAACAATACCATTGCCGAAGGCGTTTATGCTAAAACCGACATACTCAATGATAATGCTATGAGCATGAGCTTCGCCGATAGCTCCTTTGATGTGATCCTCACCAACCAGGTTATCCATAACATCTACAACAAAGAAGGACGCAAAAAAGCCTGCCACGAAATTGCCCGTGTATTGAAACCCGGCGGAGTGGCGGTGATCTCTGATTTCAGGCACATGAAGGATTACAAAAAGATCTTCGACGAAATGGGCCTTGAAACTAAAATGCACCCGGCAGATTATCTCACCACCTTCCCGGCGCTGGATATTCTGGTTGTACGTAAATAATTATTCGCGCGCCAGAGTCATACTCATCAAACCGATCACCACATCGTTGGTAATGGTTTTTAAGGTGACGCTTTTTAAAGTTTTCGATGGGTTCAAAGGCATATCCAATACCGTTGCCGCGCCACCGTCAATATACTGTATCTTACCGTTAAACTTCGCTTTGCTTTCCTCAGCCGAAAATATCTGTCCCGTTTTTAAATGGATCCGTATCGGCCGCATCTGTTTCAGCGAAAACGCGAAGCCGTCATCATAATAGTCCTTTTCTATCGGCCACCAGGTTTCGGGGTTACGCAATTTCAGTACATCCTGCGTGCCATCGGTGTAGTCAACCACCAAAGCACCATTCTCCATCTGGCTTTGCATCGGGTTGGTCGATCCGGCCATTAAAAACCAGGCATGATTCGCCTTTCCCTGTAAGGGGATCGTTCTTTCGTGGGGATAATTATCCCATTGCGAGGTAAACATGATATTGTTCGCAGCAGCTCCTGGAGTAGCAAAACTAATACCCTGCGGCAACGTGAGCAGGTTTTTTTCGCCGGCCACTTTTCTAAGGCCGCTATCGTCAATCACATGTGTTTCGGCATAGCCCGTCCATTCACCCACCCCTTGCCATGGTAGTTGCAAAGTAGTAACCTGTGGGCGGGGACTTAGATACCTGTTTTTAAAGATCTGGGTTACCTTATCGTTAAAGTATGCCGAGAGATCGACATTTTCAAGTTTCCCATGTGCAGCAACATTCCAGTTGGCAAACACTTCAGTTTCCGTTTTACCGTTTGGCAGGGTGATATTTACCGCGTTGGTTCCGGTTATCAGTTTATCTGTTGGCACAGCTATCAACTCTGATGTTTTGCCTTGCGGGATATTTACTGAAGCTTTAAATCCATTCACTACAACCAATGCTTGCATGGCTTCACCGGTATTATTCTTCAACCTAAACGCATCATTGTTTTCCTTCGGCCCGTTAACCGGGATCAGGGTAACAGGTTGCTCTATCTTGAAACACAAAGGCATCCACCAAGCCAAGCCTCCCTGGCTTAACTGTACAAACGCGGTATGTTCTCCTTTATCGGAGTTAACACGAGCGGTAACCCCGACCTCGGATGTATGAATATCGCTAAGGACCCCTTGCGGATCGTATACCTTCAACACTTTAGCTTTCTGTATATTTTCGGACAATAAGCCACCATATGGATACGTTTTTTCTATCGATGGCAATAAAGGTTTGGCGCCCTGCCATGTTATGACGATCACATATTTTTCGGCAGCCGGGGCGTCAATTTCAATAACCGGCTTACCCACCGCCGATCCCATATTTTTCCATTGTGCGATTTTTCCACTTACCATCACACTTTTAACCTGGCCTTGAGCTATAGCTTCAAATTTAAGGTTAAGCCTTTTCGGGAATTTCTGCACTAATGTATAAGTGTCATTTGACCCGTTGCGTTTAAAATCAAAGCTGATATCGGGCGTATTGAAAGAAGCATACTTCCATTCGTCTGGCAATCCCGGCCTGATGGTAAAACGATTGTTTAGGGCATCGGGTACAATACCGAACAACCCCTCAACCAGCGCCCTCGAAAACATACCAATACCATCCGCAAAATCGCGGTAACGCTCCCTATCGCTATAGTAAGATATTTGCACAAAGTTACCCGGGCTGCCACCTAAATACATCGAAGCCAATACTTCGCTTTTAAATAACTTAAACGCTTCATCAGTACGCGCGGCCTGGTAGTTAGCCAGTATCGCATGCATCGATTCGCCCAGTGCCACATCATTTAATGACCAGGTATAGGGCATCCAATTGGTTGTCGAAATGGTATAATATCCTTTATCATCCAATCCTTTTGCCCTTACGGGGATATGCGGTATCTCGTTATCAATATACCGCACACTTTGATAAGCCTGAAACGGATCCATCGTTTCCGAATCCATACTGTGATAGATAGTCCAAATACCCGGCTCGGTATGCAATAAACGGTTACCCAACGCGTCTTTAAATTCTGCGAAAGCACCTTTATCTTTCATCCACAAAACCTTGTTCATGGCGTTTAATATCTTATCCGCTTCCGTGCGGTAGGGCTTGGGGTCCTCGCTTAAAATGCTTGCTATCTCGGCAGCTTGCTTAAAAGCATAATAATTATATGCCGACGAATGTGTTACCCCACCGCCACTGTATTGCAGGGCATCGCTGGCCCAAATGGCCGCGTAGGCATCATAAAGTCCATCTCTGTCAGAATCAAAATTGCGGGTTTCCCATTCCAGATGGCGTTTCACAACAGGCCAAGTCTGTTTTAAAAAATCAATGTCACCGGTCCAGTTATAATGCCTCAACAACTCATCAATATAAGGCATATTCATATCATAATGGTGAGCCGAAGGCTTTTCACCATTGGGATTGCGGGTAATATAGCCACGGGTAAACATACCTGCGCCAAGCTTCTCCAAACTGCGGGCAAGGTGCGTGGCCGAATCGGCAATAATTGGCCCGCTGGCAGGTTCGGTCAATTGCGATTTGGCATAGCTTTCAAAATGTGTCTTAGCCCTGTCGTGCCAGCCAAGCTCATCCCCGGTATATGGTCCGCGCCAACCATTCAGCCGCATGCGCCAGCCTATGGATCCATGTAAAAAAGTTGGCGATTCCCATATTGCGTCGGCAGCAATGCCTAATGCACCTCCGATAGTGTTGATGTAAGCATCTGGTGTTTTGATTTGTATCCGATTAGCCAGTTTAAGCCTTGCAACTTCGGCTTGTGCAAACACCTTTGGCAAGTCGGTATACACGATGGCTGGTTTTGTGTTAGGATTATGGATGGCAAAATAATAATCTGTATTGCCCACAGCTTTTAGTGTCCCAATCAAAACGGGTGCTTTTTCGGCTGTTGATTGATACAAGCCAAGCGGCGAGTTCAACTGAGTAGCATCGCCGGTTTTTAGGGTAACTCCGACAGGGAACGCTCCAATCAGGGTTTGTGCTTTTGATATCTTCGACGCTTGCTTTGTGTCTTCAACAAAATAGCGCCCATCCTGCCCAACCTGTACCCCGGCTCCGTATCTTAACATAAAGTTATTGCCGTCGACGGTGTAAATATTCCCGGTACAATAAGCAGGTTTCAAATCAAAAACATCCGGCGGATCGGCGCCCATATCACCATCGCGGCTAAACTTTTTACCACTGGCCCCACCAAAGGCGCACATCAGGTTAACAGGCTTGCCTACTCCTTCAAAGCGTGCTTTGATAACAATGCCTTCTGCATCGCCCATGGCCAACACATAAATATCAAGCTTGCCATTGCCTAACAGTGGATCGGTAATGGTATAAAGCATGGCTCCTGGCCTATATCTTGCGATAATAGTTTGAGCATTTGTGAGCCATTTGCTTTGCCCATCAATAGCAATACCCAACTTAAAGTTGCCACCCATGCCCGGCATATACAATCCAAACTCGGGCCTGTCCCCGGCCTCGACCCTAAAAGCAGTATTAGTACCATATAAAGCGCGTGTAAATAAGCGGTTGCCATTGGTGATGACAAAATCCGTCCCCTCGGGGTGATAGCGTAACTCGCGCTGCTCATTGTGCCATAAGCTGTCGCTTAATTTTATGGGATAAAGTTCTTGCGAAAAAGCATTATTTGCGATCAATGAGATGCTAATTATTAATAAAATATGCGTTTTCAAAAGTTTTACGATAGCCATATTGGTGTTGGGGTGTGATATTAAACAACATAACCGGGCAAATTGCCCGGTTATGTTTATCTTTTTAATAATGAATTCTAAAAAAATCAATTACCTACAGTTCCGTCTCTTCTAAAATACCGTGGGCTTTCCTGATCCTGATCAAACGGTATAAACTGTACCATATCAAAATTTTGTACCGACGCCACTGCTGTACCTATAGCTACAATTTTAAAGATGTGGTGATCAGTTGTCGCTACATTTACCACACCACAAAGGAACCCGATATTGGTATTATAAGGCTGGTTGGTGGTTAATGTATATGGTGCCTCGGTATAGCGTTTAAAGCCTTTCGATTCCATTACTGGACCCGAATCGGCTGGAGTTTGATAATTAGAAGCAAATAAATTTGGAATAACATTTTGCATCGGTGCACCATCAAAAAAGAATTGTATACCCGAGTTTGCTACGCCACGCTGATACATAAACCATACTTTGTACTTGCCTTTAATAATGGTTGGCGTGGTAAAGGTCATATCATTTATCACCCCGTTCTGTATCGGTGTCGTTCTCCACGATCCCAATGCGATACAGTCATTCCACCAATAATAAGTACCCGCCGTTGAAGACTGGCAAATATACTGCACCGTTCCGTTAGTATTGTTCCAACTCATATTCTGCATCGGGCTGGTAAGGTTTGTGCTTGACTGACCTGCCCTGCGGAATACTGAAGTAAGCTTACGGAACTCCGGTTGGTCCGCCAGGTCCCAATCCACTCGCGTTGGCGGGAACAATTTGATATACAAATCGCCCAATACTCTGTGCAATACACCATTGGTTGATGGGATATTACTATTCGCCCTGTCTACCGATACGCCCGGATATTGAACGCCGTTGATCAGGTCGTAATCCAGTTGAATATTCTGAACCTGCAGCACATCAGTTATCACATCCTGGTTAGGCGATAAAGTTGGATGCGACGATTTTGTTAAGATATCCGTCAGATATGAGTTTTCGGGCACGATGTGGTACGACATGTAAAGGTAAAAACCGTCTGTTGGATTATGTAAGGGGTTTGTGGTAGTACTATACTTAGCCTGTAGCTGTGCCACTGTTGTAATACCCATAGTACCATAAACAGAGTCGGTTTGGGCAAAAACTGTAAAGTAATTACGGAGCTTATTCGGGTTGGCGTTCGCTGCCACGTTTAAAGTGTCGTAAAAACCGGTTGCTTTGAGGGCTGCCGAAAATATTTTGTATTTAGGATTAGCATCTATTATTTGCGCCAATGTTTGAGTAGCCGGGCTCAATACATGATCGATAACATGCATTATGCCGTTACCTAAAATAATATTTGTCTGTAAAACCTTCGCCTGTTTATTGACGCTATAACTTGATGCACCACCATCGCTAATTACCGATGTGGTTAAATACTGACCCAAAAACGTTGGTGAGCGTAGCTTGCCATCAACAAAATAAGTTGAGGTTATGGTGTCTCCCAAAATCACATGGAAACGTACCAGGTCTTTCAAGGTATCAACATTGATATCACTAACTGATGTTTTACCGCGGCTTTTCAGATAAAGGTTAACAGCATCATTATTGGGAGCAAAAACAGTATAAGCACCATACGCGTTTAAAAAACCGTCGTATCCGGTACGTTGTAGTATCTGGTCGAACAGCGAAAATTGCGAAGGATCAGCTTCAAGATAGCTGGTAATATTGAGTGTTTTATTTAACGGCACGAGCGGGTATTGCACTTTCTTACAACCGGGTAAAAAAGCCAACATAGCAAAGCAAGTTACCAGCGCCAATATCCAGTTGCTTTTTGATGTTTGTAAAGTAAAGTTCTTCATAATCTTGATAGTTTATTTATCAGGTTTCTAAAAATATTCGGGTAAAATAATACAACAGGTATATATCGGTTTATATGTCAAATATACACTTTCTTAATCGCATGGCTATGTAAAAATTAAATGACACGTTAACTATATTGCTATTAGACAGACATTCACAATGCAACTCTTTCCGAATCTTTAATGCTAACCTTGGTTCCATCCTGAGCAGTAATATTTACTTTTTCAACTATCCAGTTGTTAGCAAAATTGACTTCTCCGGCTGTGGCAGTACTTATGGTTACATTGTTAAAATGAAAACCTTTTAAAGATCCTTCTTTCATCCCTTCGGCATATATAGCTTTTTTTGCACCCATTACATTAACATTGGATATATAAATATCGTGAAAATGAGGAACGCCTTTATCAGGTTCAACCCTGGTTAATAGTTTCTTCCAATGTGCCGGTATATTGTTCATAGCATAGCCATCCGGCAATTTTGAATAACTGTAAGATGGATTCCAGTTCATGGTGATCTGTATAGCGGTACCTACGCCGTTCATGGTAATATTCTGGAAGTGAATATCCTCAACAGTTCCGCCACGTGTTATAGCCGATTTAATATTAAGCCCGTTACTTGTGCCATTGCCAACCAGGTTGGTAGCCAACACGTGCCTTATACTTCCGGATGTTTCGCTGCCGATAGTTAATAAGCCTGCACCGGCCCTGGATACAGAATTCCGAATCACAATGTATTCGGTTGGCCGATTTACACGCAGGCCATCGGCATCCCGCCCTGCTTTAAGGCAAAAATTATCATCGTTACAATCAATATCACAATTTTGTATCAGCACATATGACGAGGAATCGATATCCACTCCATCTGTACTCGGTCCATGGCCATCAATGTTATTTCTGATTACAACACCATCAATTGTTACAAACTTTGAATAAAGCACCTGCACCGTCCAAAATCCGGCCTGTTGTAGGGTAATGCCTCTTACAGTAACGTTGGTTGCTTCAGAAATAAGCAAGGTACGCGGTCGTTTTGCATCGTAATCAACAGCCCAACGCAAACCTTTGGGCTCGTATTCTTTGCGCATGGCCCAATACTTATCCCAAAAAGGTTTTCCCTGAGCATTTATAATGCCCTGACCGGTTATCGCTACACTACCCTTATCAATAACATTGATCAACGCAGCGGGCCATTTCATTTCAATACCGGCAACACGGGTATCAATTTCGGGGTAGTCTTCAATATGTTGGCTGCCCAGTATTTCTACACCAGCACCAATGTCTAAACGAACGTTTTCTTTTAAAAAAAGCGAGCCCGTCAAATATTTTCCCGGGTCGAATACCACAATACCTCCGCCTTTTGATGAACACGCATCAATGGCTTTTTGTATAGATTTTGTATTGATGGTAACACCATCATTAATGGCACCATAGGCCGACACTTTAAATATCGCCTTCTTATACGGCGCATCGTGCGCACCGGCTAATTTTGCCCACTCAGGTTCGGCATCAATAGCCTTGGCCGTAAAGCCATTAGTAATCAATACAATGAGAGCGAGGTAGAAAAAGCTTCTATTTTTCATTAGGTAATTTGTTGTAATAATACAACGTAAAAAAAAGCCATTCGTTTTATTCGAATGGCTTTATCATGATGTTTACATCACCAGTTAAACGGCAGGTAAAAATCGCCACCGGCTAATTTTGATTGTGCGGTACCCGCGCCTCCATAACCGTCTTTACTCAATTTATCGTATACTTTATTTGATAAAAATGTAGGATCGTTACGACGTATAGCAATACGCAATAAATCGCCCCAGCGCTGGCCTTCATAAGCCAGCTCAAGTCCGTCTTCCAAAATAAGCGCATCCTCGAGTGGTTGCATATTAACCGGATCGGCATAGCTTATCGGGTACGAGACTAAGTTAGCCCTGCTACGCGGCCCCTGCTGTTGGTAATATTCACCACGATAGTAAGGTGTTGCTCCGTTACGGGCGTCCAGGTCATACGGAACTACATCAAATGTTTGCATAACGTTTGTAACGTCGCCGTTTGGAACGCTACCCAAGGTTGTAGTAGGCGTATATGTAATAACAGTGCCTGATGGTGTGGTTACAGGCGGTGGAGTCAGTGTATAATTGTAGGGATTAAATACTTTAGTGACGCCTTCGTTTAGCATCGCATAAGCCAGCCTGGTGCGTCCGTCGCGGTTAGCAGCCTCGGCGTAGCGTAAATGCAGTTCGGCGGCACGATACAAAAACCAGCGGCCATACTTGTTTGACTGGGTTATGGTTGCATCCTGATAAGTGTACAAGTATTTTTCAATAACATTTTGATTGTTAAAACTGCTGTAATTGTTTGTTGGATCAACGTAGGTTAAGCGGCCGCGTGCATCCTGAAAAAAGGTGGTGCTAAATCCGGAGCTTGTTTGTATAGCCTGTACCTGCGAGTTCCAATTGTTAATAGCGGTTTGCGATGGCTGCACCAAATAACGCCCCCCTTGCGGTGAGAACAGGTCGACAAACGGATCAACCGGCGTTGTTGACTGCGGGAAGTTCATTTGCCATATCCATTCGGTATCTAAAAACTGATCGTAAGTTGGATACATATTGCGTCCAAACATTGATCGCCACCCAAGCGAGTTACTGTTAATTAACTGGTTGATATCCTGATCGCGGTAACGGGTATACCCAATAGCAAAATCCTTATGCGTAACAACATCAGCATAAGGCACTTTTAAGAATTGGTACAATGCATTGCTACCTGTGATTGTTGCAGGATTAGTAGCAGGCAGCTCCAACTCAAGCTTGTAGGCCGCAGCTGCTTTTACGTAATCCGATGGATCGTAAGCCGCATGCCACAAGTATAAATCGCCCAGCAATACATATTTGTTGATAAAGTAATTTGTAAAATTAAACCCGCTTATAGTTGCCGGTGTAGGTGTACTTGTGGTTGTTGAACCATTGATCAATGTAATAACATTGGGATAGGGTTGTAACCATGGCAATGTTGATGTGAATGATATGAGTTTGGCTAAAAGATCCTTAAATGCAAGTTTTGGAAATTTGCTCGCATCTTTCAGGTCGTTAATATTGGCTATAGGATCGGTAACATACGGTACACTACCAAAATGTATACCCAGTTGCAGGTATAAAAACGAACGTAAGGCTCCCACGTCAGAGTATCTGTATGAGTAATCGGCAGGTGTGATACGATTAGCCGCCAACATTATGTCCAGGTTAGCCAATATATCATTGCAATCGTTTATAACTGCATAAAACGGACGAGGATCTGCCCATGGATTGCCAATAGTTACATGGTGTTGGCTTATTTCCTGTAAATATTTATCTGCATTGGGGGTTACGTCCATTAAATCGGCCCTAAGCTCATTTAATACTACGTATTGCTCTGCGAGACCTAAAAACTTACCATAAACGCCTAACACTGCCGCATTTGCATCAGTAACGTTACGGTAGTTATTGCTAATGTCAACTTCAGATTTTGGTTTCAGGTCGAATGTTTTTTTGCACGAAAACAACATACATAGGGTCGCTGTTGCCAGCATTACTCCTACTTTACCTGTTAAATTATTTTTCATCATTTTATAATAAATTAAAATAGTATTCAAATTACAAGCCTATGCGCACGCCCAACTGCACTGATTTGAACAGCGGTTCCAAACCTGTGTCAATACCTTGTGTAAGCACACTTTCGGTAGCGCTAAACTCCGGATCGTAACCCAGGTATTTTGTCAACGTAAACAGGTTATTGCCTGTAGCATATATTCTCAGTGATTTTAAGGCTTTTGTTTTTAATGGCACATTATAAATAACCGATAAGGTCCTTAAACGCAGGTACGAACCATCTTCTATCCAACGATCGGAGAAACGTGAATTAGCGATAGGGTCGCCATAAGTAGCTTTAGGTATATCAGTTACCTGGCCATTAACTCTCCACCTGTTTAATACGGCCATTGTTTGATTTTGAAAACCACTTTCGGCCTCTAACTGCTGCCTGTCGTAGTTAAATACCTGGTTGCCCTTACTGAAGGTGAATAAAGCGTTTAACGATATCCTTTTGTAAGTTACGGTAGAGCTGACAGATCCGGTAAAATCAGGATTGGGGTTACCTATAACCTGCGCGTCTTTAGAGTCAACTATACCGTCATGATTAACATCAACAAATCTAACATCGCCACCCTTAGGCTGTAATAGCGTACCACTTGCCTGAGCTTCTTTTATGCCCGAGCTTGCTGCTTCTTCATCTGACGTGTAAACTCCATTTGTTTTATATCCGTAAAATAAATTTGCCGGCGAACCCACCTGCGTAAGTACAGTTGCCCCGGCATAACTGGTTGTCATGCTTCCGCCAGGTATCTGCGTAATTTTGTTGCGGTATTTTGAGATGTTCAAGCCCATATCCCATTTCCACTTAGTACCATTAATTATGCGTGAATTGACCGCTAGCTCGATGCCTTGTGTTTGCATTCCCCCGTCGTTAGCTACTACATAAACAAAACCCGATGCCGCGTAAGCAGGTTCGTTGATCAGCATTTTTGAAGTGGTATTTTGATAAACATCAAAACTTACGCCCAAACGCTCTTTTAGCAACGATACGTCCAGACCAATATTAGCCTTTTTATTAACTTCCCATTGAAGATTAGGGTTGCCAATGTTACCTCTGACCAGTCCTTGTGCCGACAGGAAATTTTGCGATACATAATATTGTCTTGCAGCATAATTACCAATATCATCATTACCGGTTAAACCAAAGCTCGCTCTAAGTTTTAATAAAGTGATGAAGTTTATGTTTGCCATAAATGGCTCTGACGAAATTAACCAGCCTGCCGAAACAGAGGGCAATACAGCATATTGTAAACCGCCAATTGCCAGCGCGCCAGGTATCTGGCTTCCAAAGCGCGACGAGGCATCAATACCCATATTGTAGGATAAGAAGTATTTATTTTTTAATGAGTAATCAATACCCAGGTAGTTATTCCACCACAACCAATCGCCCAGTTCGCCGCCAGTACTTACCGCTGTATTACCTGTGCCAACGCTTAAAAACTGGTCGTTAGGCGAGTTAAAACTCTTCGCATAATCGTCCTGGCTTTCGCTGCTTATTAGTCTTGCACCAATATTAACGGCTATGTGGTGTATCCGGCCAAATACTCTATCATAATTTAAATGAGCGTCTTCAGTTAAACTATATAAACGTTGCACCTGACTGCCTAACCTGCTGTAACCAATAGCATTGGAAGCACCAATTATATATGGATTACCCAATGTATCGGGCTGTGTGCCGGAGCGTGGTATAAAATAGCTTTCACGTACCTTGTCATAAGTTACACCTAGCAAATTTTGTAAGCTAAGGTATTTGCTAAATTGATATTTAAAGTTAATTGAACCAGCAAACCGATAGCTTTTTGCTACTTCCTGGGCGGTGTCGAGAATTGTTACGGGGTTACCGATTGAAAAAACATCAAGTCCCTCAAGGTTTGGCGACTCGGCACCTGCCGCATTCACCTGGTGCAAACGCAAAAATGGCGATTTAACCAGGGCTAAAAACATAGGATTTGTTTTCGGTGAAACGCCTTGATTAAACAAATGCTGTTCATTATAATCGAAAGACAAGTTAGCATCAAGACTAAGCTTAGGAGTTAACCTTAACTCAGCATTAAACCGTGTGTTGTATTTTGTCAGACTGGTGTTATCTGTAATCGAACCATCGTTACCATATCCCATCGATAAAGTGTACTTGGCGATGTTATCACCACCCGAAACCCTTAGATAATAGTTTTGGTTAAAACTGTTGTGAAAAACCTGATTTTGCCAATTGGTATTGTTGTGATAATTATAATAGGTACCACTGTTCACATTGTCGTTCATATAGGGCTGCGCTTGTACCTGCGAATCAGTTAACCCGCTTGATTTTAACATCTCGCTCAGGTAAACCCTAAAATCTCCGGCATCAAGTACAGGTATGTTTGTAGGTTTAAAGTTGTAACCACTGTAAATACCAAAGTCAATTTTAGTAGCCAGGTCATTTGTATGGCCCGTGCTAATTAAAATAACGCCGTTTGCACCTTTGGTACCGTACATTGAAGTACCATCTTTAATAACAGTCATGTTGTCAATATCATTCATATTGATATGTGACAACGGGTTGTTAAAGTGTCCACCCATAAGCGAATTACCATAGTGGGCATTATCATATATCATACCATCAACCACTATCAACGGTTTATTGGTAGCATAAAGCGATGAGTAACCGCGCAAAAATAAATCTGCACCCTCTAACGGCGTGCCAGACCGCCTGATAGCATTTAAACCTACAACTTTACCTTGCAAATAGGTGTCTGGAGTTTCGTTATTGGTTTCCCACGCACCTTGCACGTTAATCGTCGTCACTGCATTTGATACTGTATTTAGTGCGCGCTGTCCAAAAGGTAATTTAGCTACGTTGTACACAGAAGTATAACCATCCTCGTACAAATATGCCGAAACATTTTTGCGCCCTTTTAGCGGCACCTCTTTTGTTTGGTAACCCTGAGCTGAGATGAGTAACACATCGAGGTACGAAGGTACTTCAACAGAAAACGCTCCTTTATCATCGGTAATGGCCGCAGAATATTCAAAAACGCTAATATTGATACCTGATAGTGGCTTCCCTGTAGCGGCATCAAATATTGTACCTGTGGCAAAAATGCCGCTCTTGTTCTTGGTTTTTACAACAGCAGCACTATCGGCGTTTTTTATGGCCGTACTGTCACTTTTTTGTGCAAATCCTATAACTGAGGCCAGCACGAAAGCAGTAGTAAGAGATAATGCTTTAAATGATTTAGTAAAAATATGCATGGTTTAGTTTTATATCGTTATTGTAAAATAGGAACCAGTTTAATATAATCCATCGTCAAACTATTTTGCCCGGATGTTGTGCTGTTGGCGTTGATCAAAAACATAGAGTTATAACCGTATTTATTAATTGTGTAAGTACCCAGGTACACTTCGGCATAGTTATTTAATGATACCGTTGTATAAGGTAACGAAGCTGCACTCGGCGATCCAAAACTTACCTGTTGGCTATAAACCGTTTTGGTATCATTAATGGCCCTTATGTAAACTTTGTAACTGCCGCTATACATGTTTTGTATCGGGTAGCCGGCATAAAATAATGCGGTAAGGCCTTGCTGGGTATTGCCTTCAATATAAATATCTTTAAACTGAACACCACTCGGATCATTTTTAATACGATAATAAGTATTTGGGCCCCTGTCGGTACGGGCAAACCAGCTGCCTGGATTACCTACAGCAGGGTCGCTTTCGCCCTCAATTTTTATAGGCGTTATTTTATCTACCAGCCTAAAATCAATTTTTTTCATGATATACACCCGCCCGTTACTTGCGTTATATGAGCGTAACGTATCGGCCATATTAATTGGCACTTTTACACCCAGTGGCGATACAATCGTATCGGGCATTGCAATGGTACCAGGTTCTTTTTTGGTTGAGTAAACACCTGGCACTGCTAAATCTTTAAGTATGTTGAATGATGTTAACTTGGCCGTACTATCAGCGCTGCTTGTAGCAAAGTATTTGCTCTCGGCTGTAAGTTGAGTGTTAAGTCCGGCATCTGCCAAAACAAAAAAGGTATATTGATTATCTTCATTTGAGAGGTCAGCGCCTACTCCATTTTTGTAATTATTCTTTTTAATATAAACCAACGGTGTTCCCAAAATCACCTGCCCTGTTAAGGGGTCAACTCCAATGTGGGGTGAGTTTGCCGTGTCTATAACCTGGTAATTCTGGCTCAACAGATAAGCTTGCTCCAAAAGCGCATCGGTAGTAATGCCTTTGCCATTTGCCGCGCCTGTATTGGTAGCATAATCCCAAACGTTCAACTTTACGCTTATTGCCTTGCTTATCACATGATAAATACCATTCGAAGCATATTGATCACTTTTTAAAATTGTTGCACTTTCAATACTTGTCTTGGTAAATGTTTCGTTTTTACCGTTTAACATTTTTACGCGTAATGTTGGTTGCGGAACATTTGTAGTATACAACTGATAGGAGATGTGATTACCTACAAATTGGCTTAACCGGGCAGAATCAGCGAAAATTGTTGGGTCAACGTTTTTCATTGCCGCGTTATTCGGGGCCCAAACTGTAAATTGTTTAGACGATGCCAGTACTTTATCATACCCACTTTTCGCCAGGTATTGACTAAAAGTTGATAAATCGGAGTTGCTATTAATTTGTTGCAGTAAATTAACAGTTAATGATGGATCTGTAATTTGATCATGCTGATCCCATTGCTTTTTACACGATGCAAAAATACCCGCAACCAGCATAAGCATGATGATATATTTATTCGAGTTGGTTTTCATTACCATATTTATTTTTATTATTTATTGCGTTATCAATGTCCGGCAAACGGATTAGCCGGTATGTTTTATCTTGCAAAAGCAAAAATCTTAACCATAATGTTTATTAAGATTCTTGCTTTCGTTATATCTTATTAGTTACCTATGCTTCCATCTCTCCTAAAATACCTTGGGCTTTCCTGATCCTGATCGAATGGAATAAACTGTACCATATCAAATACTTGTACTGCAGCTACAAATGGCCCGATAGCTACAATTTTAAAGGTGTGGTGATCGGTAGTTGGTACAGTTACCACGCCGGCCAGGAAGCCAATATTTGTATTATAGATATTGTTAAATGTTAATGAATATGCAGCTTCGGTATAACGTTTAAATCCTTTCGATTCCATTACCGGTCCCGAATCCGCTGGGGTTGCGTAATAAGCAGTATTTAAACTTGGTATTACGTTTTGCAGAGGCGCTCCATCAAAGAAGAACTGAACGCCAGAGGTTGCCGAACCACGCTGATACATAAACCATACTTTGTATTTGCCTTTAATGATGGTCGGCGTGGTAAAGGTCATATCGTTTATCTGAGATGTTGGAGAAGTTCTCCAGGACGATAGCGATATACAATCGTTCCACCAATAATAAGTACCTGACGTTGTAGACTGGCATATATACTGTATAGTACCTGCGCTGTTGTTCCAGCTCATGTTGGTTAACGGGCTGGTAACACCGGCACTTGATTGCCCCGCCCTGCGGAATACCGATGTCAGCTTACGGAACTCTGGCTGATCAGCAAGATCCCAATCCACACGGGTTGGTGGGAATATTTTGATGTATAGGTCACCCAAGATCCTGTGCAATACCCCATTGGTTGACGGAACGTTACTATTTGGTCTGTCTACTGAAACTCCCGGGTACTGCACCCCATTTATAAAATCATAATCCAACTGAATATTTTGTACCTGTAAAACATCGGTTATTACATCCTGATTAGGTGATAAAGTGGAGTGCGATGGCTTACTTAGTATATCTGTGAGGTATGCGTTCTCGGGAACAATATGGTATGACATGTACAGGTAAAAGCCATCCGCTGGATTATGTAAAGGATTGGTGGTAGTACCGTACTTGGCTTGCAATTGTGCCACCGTTGTGATACCCATCGTACCATAAACAGAGTCGGTTTGTGCAAAAACCGTAAAATAATTGCGCGCCTTATTCGGGTTCGCATTGGCTGCAACATTCAGTGTATCATAAAAACCGGTTGCTTTTAATGCTGCAGAAAATATCTTGTACTTAGGATTATCGTCGATCAATTGTGCCAACGTTTGAGTAGCCGGACTTAACACATGGTCAACTACATGCATTATACCATTCCCTAAAATTATATTGGTTTGCAAAACTTTTGCCTGTTTATTGATGCTAAAGCTTGATACGCCTGCATCGGTAATTACCGACGTGGTTAAATACTGCCCTAAGAAGGTTGGTGAGCGCAGTTTGCCATCAACAAAATAAGTCGAGGTAATGGTATCACCCAAGATCACATGAAAACGTACCAGGTCTTTCAGCGTATCAACATTGATATCACCGACCGATGTTTTACCGCGGCTTTTTAAATACAGATTAATAGCATCGTTATTTGGCGCAAACACGGTATAGGCGCCATACGCGTTTAAAAAGCCATCGTAACCCGTACGCTGTAATATTTGATCGAAGAGTGAGAACTGCGAAGGGTTGGCCTCCAAATAACTTGTTATATTTAACGTTTGGTTCAGTGGTACAAGTGGGTATTCCGTTTTTTTACAGCCAGGCAAAGTAGCTGTAATTGCACAACATAGGATTATGAACCATACCCATTTGCTTTGTGTTAAATTCTTCTTCATAATTAACATTTTAATACCTTATCGTAATAAATTATTTATCGTAATAAATTATCTATAAAATGGATTTTGAACCAGATTCGGATCAAGCAAAATATCGGCGTTCGGAATAGGTAAATAAAGGCTGTTCTGGTCTCTAAACTTTGCCAAAGCTGTTTGTTGAAAAGCTGGCGGTAAAACCAACGCCAGGGCATTGGTTAATACGCTTAAGTTAGCCGGAAAACTCCGTTTGGCATTGCGCACCAGGTCATACCATCTTTTTCCTTCATAAATAAACTCACGATCCTTTTCGTCCAACAAATAATTGGTTACAGCCACCGCGTCAGTTGGATCTGTTGGAAAATCAAGTGAAAGCCCCTGAACATATACGGCGTTAGCCCTTTGTTTAATTTGCAAAACGATCGATAACGCTTCTGCACCACGGCCACCTATCCATGTACAAGCCTCGGCTTTCATAAATAATATTTCGGCATAACGGTAAACTATCCAATGTCTGAAGGACGTTGTAGCCGAAACCTGTGCACTTGAATTGGGAGTACCCACGTATTTCCATATTGCACTTAAGCCGCTATTTACAGCTATTGAGGAGCGTATATCTACATTTTTATCATCAAACGGATCAACCGGGAATAAAGTACCTATCACATTACCCTCGGCTAATAGTTGCGAAGCCGGCGCATTGCCCATTATACCATAAAAAGGATTATTTTGGGTAGTCGATCCATCGTATTGAAACTCAAAGATGCTTTCATTCGAATTTCCATTAGCATACATGGTGCTAAAAAAGTTCGAGTTACCGGCAATTAAACCAAATTTGCCGGAATTAATGATTTTATCGCAGGCCACTATGCAGTTGGCATAATCATATGTCCACAAATAAACATCAGCCTGTATGGCGTTGATTGTGTATTTGGTAATGCGCCCTTTATCTGATGCCTGATTACCATACGTGAATACAGCAGTTCCTTCGGCCGTATTCAAATCGGCAAGTATTTGTGTTATTACATCTTTTTGTGGTGTTTTAGCCAATAAAACCAAGTCGTTGTCGGTTGCTGTCGGGGTTAGCTTGAGCGGAACATCACCAAAAGTTTTTACCAGGTAAAGGTACATTAACGCCCTTACGCCCAGAGCTTCGGCTAAATAGTTGTTTAGCTTATCTGTTGTTAGCGTCGGATCCGACGCCAATACGCCCGGAGCATATTTTATAAAGTTGTTGCAATAGTTAATAGTCCGGTAAATAGATGTCCAGTTCACGTAATTGTTTGTCGACAAAATATTTTGATACAATAAATTTTGCTGATCTGCTGTGGCATTTGCCCCAAGCGTAACATTATCGGCGCGCATCTCACCCCAAATAAACAATGTTTCAGCCATCTCGGGCGCAGCACTGTACTTATTGGTGGTTGTTGGTGTACCTTGAATAAGAGAAGCATATATTCCTATAACAGCTGCTTGCAACTGCTCTTTATTCTGCCAGTACGCTTGCCTGGTAGTACCATCTTGCGGATAAGTTGTTAAATACTTATTGCAAGAGCAGCTAAGCACCAGGGTTAGTACAATTACCGATTTATAAATAATTCTTTTATGCATTTTTATCTACTTTTATCGTTTGCAATAATTTAAAAACTGGCTGTTAGCCCAAGTGTATATAATTTTGATGCTGGTGTTGTTGAGGCGTCGACCGGTTGCTGGTAGATATCACCGGCTCTTGGTGATATTTCAGGATCCTGCCCCAAATAATGTGTCCAGGTATACATATTTTGACCCGTTAAATAAACTGACGCACTTTTTATACCTAATTTTTTAGCCAGTAACTGATCAATGTTATAACGCAGGGTTAACGATGTCCACCTCAGGTACGAGCCATCAGATACATAACGCGATGAACCTAATGAGTTATATCCTTGCCTGTACAATGCACGTGGGATATCAGTAACGTCGCCCGGTTTTTCCCATCTTCTCAATACAGCTGTGCTCTGGTTGTTGAAGCCATTGAGGTTAGTGGTGTTTAATTCAGTAGTATTGATAATTTGGAAACCTGTACGATAGCTAAAAAAAGCATTTAACTTCCAGTTTCGTTTAAAAGTAACAGTTGGGCCAAAACCGCCTGTGAAAGTAGGGTTACCATTGCCCAAATAAACAATATCGCGGGCATCAATAACACCATCGTGGTTAATATCGGCATATTTGGCATCACCAGCCTGAAACGGATAACTTACACTTGGGTAGTTAAATAACATATGCACAGGCGTGCCGTTGGGATC
>Ga0209026_1000315_pt1 | contig 51881 bp, 22 predicted proteins | sample AraplaCL_Col_mCL_FD_184262 | JGI IMG/M metagenome (GOLD analysis project Ga0209026, IMG submission 184262) | Arabidopsis root microbial communities from the University of North Carolina, USA - plate scrape CL_Col_mCL (SPAdes) (version 2) | ecosystem: Host-associated > Plants > Roots >... | reverse complement strand
GTTAGCTATCGGCACCCATTCTGCAATATCTTTAGCATCGCCTGCTGCTACTAACAATCCGCTAACAACAGTACTCTGAACGGTTAACGTTAGGGTTTCAGTATCCGATGTATTACCGTTTGTAGCGGTTAATGTTACCGGAAAAACACCCGATTGGCTCGGTGTGCCCGAAATAACACCCGTACTGGTATTGATGCTAAGTCCCACAGGAAGTCCGCTTGCCGAAAAACTATTGGGAGATTGTATGCCAGTGATGGTATAAGTCATGGCTCTGTTAACCAAAACAGTATCTGTTAAAGCACTGGTAATGGTAACAGGCGTAGTGCGATCATCTAGTAATACAACATCATTACCTGTACCGCCTTTATAGGTAATACGCAAATTATAATTCCCCACCTTGATCAATGATAACTCGGGCAGGTTTTTGAAAGTACCTGTAACAGGTAATGTGCCATTGTTATCAATAATGGTGAAAGAGGTGCCGTTAGCTAATGTTATAGAATCTAACGGAACTATTAGCAATTTAGGGTTATTTACCAGGCTTACCGAACTGGCAACAACTTTGTCGCTGGCGGCATTACTTGTACTTAGTTCTGCATTATACATAGCATCCTGATTCAATGTCAGCGCGGCTACTGTTAAAGTACCGATAGCAAGGTTACCCGGTTCTAATATGGCACCAGTCCCATTACCTATGCCTATTGTTGCCGGACCGGTGCTTTTACCTGTTCCGCCGAAAGAACCGGCATTAACAATAACCGGACTGCCGAACACACCGCTTACCGGGTCGTTATTTAACAGGAATTTTCCACCTTTTACTGTGGTTGTACCTCCATAAGTATGGTTTCCGGTGAAGACCAGGTTCCCGGTACCTACTTTTTCTATGTTAAAAAAGCTTGCAATAGTTCCGCCAAATGATGTACTTACATTTAATGCTCCGATACTAATTAAAGGCGAACCTCCTCCGTCGTTGCGGATATATCCCCTGCCGGAAAGAGCGCCAAAATTCAGCGTACCTGTTGCAAATGTTACGCCCTGGCAATCAATGCCGTTAGCATCTAACAACCAGAAAGCTTTAGCACTTCCGGATTGAGGTGTTTCGAAACGTGTACGTGAGTTACCACTGCGCAGCGCTGATACGAAAGTTCCGGCAAAATTGCTGTTATCGCCAAACAGGTGTAAACCTGCGGTCACATTTCCATCCTGCCATATGGTGCCGGTACCCGTAATATTCCCGTAAAGGTTCATCGCGCCACCGGTTTGATAAATATAGCTTTTGGTACCCGCTACAGCCACAATATCATTATAAACAGTGGCACTCGTTCCTGTGATCAGCGCGCCGCCGTTCATGATGATTTTACCGGTGCCTAAAGGGCCCGAAGTTGGCATCGAAGTCGTTCCAGTACCTGTGCCTGCCATCTCGATTCCATATACCGGGGGCCAGCTTTGCCCGTTACCATTTAGTGTTGTGTTACCGGTGTAAGTATTGGCTCCTGAAAGTGTAAGAAAACCTATTCCGTTTTTCATCAGGCTTCCGTTTCCGCTTAACACTCCGGTAAGAGCAACCCGTCCGCCGCTGCCAACCGCATTCACATTTAAAAGCGTATCGAGCACTACAGGCATACCCAAAGTATGTGTTGCCACCGAATTGTTAACCAGGTCGTTCTTTAAATGAATAGAATTTCCGGCAATGGTATAGGATGCAGTTGCATCTGTATTGAACGTTATCCTGGAAGCTACCAGCCCATTGATATCATTGACCAATGCGGTATCAGCAGACGAGTGAAAATTAATGATAGCGGGATTTATGGGAGATGCGTTTTCATTCCAGTTGGAAGCCAGCTTAAGCGAATCTGTTTGAGGAGTTGCACTCCATGTAAAAGAGCTTGAACCGGGTACCCCGAACGCTTCGATTGAATTTGCACTCTCTTTGGTTTGCCCTACGGAAGAGATCACATAGTAATAAGGGCTCCCGTTGCTTACATTAACATCAGCATATGCAGTAGCCGAAACATTGGCAATTGTAGTATAAGGACCTCCGCTTAAAGTCCCCCTCTTTACATTGTAAGTAGCTGCTCCCGAAGCGCTGTTCCAGCTCAGATCAATTTCTTTGTTTTTATTAACTACAACCGGTTGGCCGGGCGCTGCCGGAGGAACGGAAGCAAAAACCACATTTGAGTTCGCGCTTTCCTGGGTCCCGGCTAAAGCGGTAACCACATAATAGTTATTAACCTCCGGCACCGGATTGGCATCAATATATGATGTAGCAATTACACCCGATTGTATTGTTGTAAATGGCCCGCCGGGCGAAAGTGAACGTTTTACAGAATAAGTGTTGGCATTAGTAACCGCAGCCCACGTCAGGCTGATATTGGTACTGTTAACAACCGTTCCCGCTAAATTTGTAATAGCTGCCGGTACCGCGCTGTCGGCAACGTTGATAACCAGCGATGCAATTCCTGTTCCGCTGGCGTTGGTAGCGCCCAGGGTAACAACGGTTGTACCCGTTGTAGTAGGCGTACCCGAAATGACGCCTGTGCCTGCATCTATACTTAAACCGGTGGGCAAACCTGTTGCGCTATAGCTTGTGGGGCTGCCGTTGGCAGTAATTATATAACTAAATGTTGTACCAACTGTTGCGTTAGCTGCGGTTGTGCTGCTTATTTCGGGTGAGCCTGCGGGCGATGTATTACTGATGGATACATGGCTTAATACAGTAGTATTTAATGCAGAGGTGTTATTTGAGACCGTGTAAATACCAATATAGGCATCGGCCGGGATTGACGACATAATGTATAATGCATTATTGGTCCAGTTCACCCCATCCTGCGAGTGATAGGTAAACACCCTGTTACCCACGCGCTCAATTTTCAACCACCAGGGCGCCGCCGGCTGATAGTGCGAATATGCTGTTTGAGCAGCCTGCCCCGAGGCGCTCGAACTCATTCCGCCTGCACCATTCAGATTTACTGATACATAGTTGGCATTACCTGAAAGTGAGCTGCGGATCATCAGCCCTGTATTTGCCGAACTGATCGAGTTACTCTCAACTTTAACCACAATGCCCACATCACCATGAACTTGCCTGAAGGTAAAATTACTAGCGCTGGCAACCGAAGTTCCCGCACCGTTTATCGTCCAGGTGCCATTGTTATAAGCGGCACTTCCCGTTATGCCTGTACTGCCGATATCTATATTAGTCAAATTGCTATTAACTGGTTGAGCTAGCGTAGCAGGATATACAATCGGCGTTAAAGCTGTTGCGTGCGATGTATCTGAAGATTTTAAATAGAGAAATGACCAGGCTCCCTCGCCAGCCAACGCACGTATTTGTTCGGTATATGGATCAGCAATACCTTTACGGAGAGAGTAAGCTGCCTTTATAATATTATTAAACGGACTTTGATGTACATAGCCCGGACTTATTCCCCAGCCCGTCCAATAATTGGAGTATCCCCCAAAAGGAATAAAGCTTACCGTATTGGGGGCCTGGCTATATTGACTATATAACTCACTGATCGCTAATAAACGATTGTTAAACTCTGCAAACAAATCGATGCCTTGTTTCCAGGCCACTTCGGCACTCCAACCAAGCGCCTGGATCTCCACCCACCAGTGATCGTCCCTGCCTGAGTCACCAACTTCACCGTTCGGCAAACTGGCTCTCAGGCCACCACCAGCATCCATGCGATATGCTTCAATGGCGTTTTGCCACAACGCGTTGTCACCTAAATAGGCCGCAATACCTACTGCGATTTGTAATTGCAATGCGCCTTTGTTGCAATCCCGCAACGGGTTCGGAACATAAGATGTAGGATATAAAACATTTCTGAAATAATTGTTGACATGCGCATCGTTCGCGGCCGTCCATCCAGGGAAAGTACTCCTCAGGACATCGGCACCAGCCACAAAATAAGGGGCCATATCGCCTATATCAAGCATATTTTCTCCACCGCCCCATACTGTATTGGTAACTGCCCACGCGTCGAGCATATTCGTGGCTTTACGGGCATAAGCGCTATCTCCTGTGAAAACGTACATAAATGCCAGGTTATGAATAGCATTCATATCGTCCCTCCAACCCGAGTTGTTCAGATTGGGCGCACGGGTTACCGTGGCAGAGGGCCCGTGAATATTGTAAGAAAGCTGCGAATGTGAATCATTCTTCAAGGCATTATAACCCGTGAGCCAGGGCTCGGTGTTAATATTTGCTTTTAGCTGATCAAGATCAGCACGGGTAAACGGTACACCCGGATGTACAAATGTTTGCGCATATGCAGCAATGTTGCATACGAACACCGAAAAGAACAGTAAAATTGAGCTTAAATAAAGTAAAAGTTTTCTTTTCATATTGATAGGTTTTGGTTAAGGGATTGGTATGATCATGTCAAATTATCGAAGGTTTGCAGCGAGTGCACCGATGCTGACGAGCACGCTCACCAACGGCGTTTGATCTTTTTAGTTAATGTTTATAATCTACTGGTTACTAAGCTGAAATGGTATTCAGGTATAATTGTAGCCCAAACTTATTGCTAATATCATTTGGTGGAGGGGGGCTGTTGAACCAAACAAAGGGGGCTGATTACCGCAACGCAAAACGGGCATAAAAAAAAGCCCCGATGGGGCTTTTTTTATAACTTTCTATTACGGAACTATCGTCCATTGCTGGTTAGTGCTTGTCCCACTCGCCCAGAATTGCATAATTGAACCGTTAGCTGTTCCTCCGCCGGTGTCAAGGCATTTACCGTTGGTGCGGTCAACCAACTTATAATATGCACCAACGGGGATAATTACCCATTGCTGATTTGGCGTGGTACTTGACGCCCATTGCGTGACGTTTGATCCGTCGGCGGTATTACCGTTGCTATCCAGGCATTTGCCGCTCGAAACACAAGTTAGTTTATAATACCCGCCAACGTAAGCCAGTGTCCATTTTTGATTGTTACTGGTGCTGCTGGCCCATTGACCAACATTGGCCGCATTCGTTGTCGCACCCAAATTATCCAGGTATTTGCCGCTGGCCCGATTGACAAGGTGATAGGTTCCGTTGGCGATAGGCTGGGTACCTACTGTATAAGTCAGCGTTCCGAAGCCTAACTGGTCATACCCGCCACTGGTTGATCCGTAGTCACCACCACCGCCTTCGGGCCTTACGTTTGCAGCATATTGGCCGCTGTACGTAGTAGATACGCCGCCCACAACATTTTGAAAGTGATTGTAGATCAACTCCCAACTCGGGCGAATATCGCCTCTTGACGAAGCCGAGATCACCGTCTGGGAGCTTGCTGCACAGGTAGTTCCTGTTCCCCAGTTATAGGTTGTAAAAGGTACGGTATTACCCAGGTTATAACTGGCTGTGTACTCCGAAACCGCTAATGATTTATTGGATTCATACCCAAAAAGATCCTGCCCTTGGTTATATGCCATCTGGCAAAAAGCTCCTAAAAGCGAAATATCCAGGCATTGATGCCCCTGGTCTCTCCCACTTTCCTGGCCCTGGCCAAGCCCCCCCGCGTAAAGGAACGGCACCGCGTGATCGATAGAACCGTTACCGGCACCGGTTTTGAAATAGGTAACAGCCTCATTAAATTTTGCACTGTCATCACATAATATGCCGATGGCGATGATCGAAGCCATGCTGCACAGGTCCCAATTAGCCCAATAGTTTGTTATACATGCACCATTATGATTCACTAAAAAATCATGGTTCATCGGGTAAAACACGGTCAGCATCATGGTTTGGAACCTGGCAAAATCAGACGCGCCCCAGGCGCTGTAAGGACGCATGATCTCGGCCGCATTGGCAAATTCGTAACCGTAAATGCCGGCAGCAAGCCAGCGGTCGGCAGTGCCTGATATGACTTTAAGGGTTGATGACCATGCGTTCATGATGGCAATCGCTTTATCGCCACAGGCAGTATCACCATTTATTTTCCACCTTAGTGCATTTTGATATGCCGCAGCAATATCATTATACAATTTCGTATAGTTTTGCGTATACCCCGATCCCCGGAATACTGTATCAGCCGGCCCCTGTATAGTATAGGTAGAAAGAGAATGAGAATTAGCCAAAAGTTTGTTCCAACCATCTAAATAAGGCTGCGTTCCGGCGTTAACCATGGTCCGCATTCGGATAAAATCAGACTCGGTATGCAGCAGACCGGGATGGATGTAAACACCCGTGCTCCCCCCCGCGAGAATGGTGTTCTTGTTTAGATTGGAAGCTGTTAGGGATGTTACCGAATCCTTTTTACTTGTTGAGAAGGTTTCCTGTTTTTGACAGGATACCATCAGAATTAAAAACAGACAGTTGAGAATAGTTAAAATTTTTGTTTTCATTTGAACATAATTTGATTTATAAATTGGTTAATTAATCCGATAGCTAAACATTAATCGACAGTCAAATAATTAGGATATCTGATTGGTGTTATCGGGAATAAGCGCGGTATTGGTAAGCCGCTATGATTATAATTGCAAGGCAAATCTATACCTAAGATCGAGGGCACGAGAGGGGTAATCGGGTCATTTACAGGGGAGAAAACCCGCCACCCGATTGTTAGAGCAAAAAGAAAAGCGCCCTCAGGTCGCCTGTGGAAAGGGTTTGAAAGTTTGACCTGTTAGCCCCCTCTGCCGAGAGGGCCCAAGACATGCCAACCATAGTTTGAGTTTTACAGGAAATTTGAATCAAAAACGAGACGGGGCGAGAAACCGCCATACTGTAAATCAACTTTTTTATTGGGATACGATGAATTTGATACCATCGGTATGTTCTCCTATCATGATATTGGCCATATCTCCCGTTTTGTAAAAACTTGGCTTCTCTGTCATATCATCATAAATAAGCTGGCCATTTATACGCAGATTTTCAAAAATTACATTCTTTATTGTTCGCGCCTCATCGTAACCGCTGATAACTGACAAATTAGGGTTAGCCCCCGTATAAGAAAGGTTTTTAAAAAGCACATTCTCAATTCCCCTCCCCGGTGATGTGTTATATTTTTTATTATACATCACCCGAAGATTAAGTAACTGGCCCTTTCTAATATTTTCGATGTTAACATCAGTAAATGAAACGTTCTTGATCAGATTTTTATCGCCGGCATTAAGCGCCAGGCACCCTTGATAATCGATCTGGTTTTCGTGCTGATCTAAAATATCGATGTTTTTAAAAGAGATATCAGATAACGTATCCGGATGGACAGAGTCACCGTGCGTACCGATCAATACCGGGTGGGCTATATCTGCCCATAAGGTGGAATTGGTTACAATAACCTTATGGGTATTACCAAAAAACGACCATCTGTGTCCGTATACAGCGATACAATCGTCGGAGTTCCGCATAAAAACACTGTCGATATATACTTTCCTACTACAAAAAACATCAATGCCGTCTGCATTGCCTTCAGAGCTAAACGACTTCAGGTTACTGATCTTTACACTGTCGGACTGGCCTATAAATACGCTATATTTGTGCGGCAACACAATAACACCATTCACTTCGATGTTAGCGGAGTAGTTAATGGTGATCTCATCGCCCCGCATCTTTGATAAACCCTTACCAGCTTTTGATCTGGTGACAGAATCTCCAGGTAACGGCAATTGGGTTATAATGCCCCGGCCTAATATTTTGACGTTGTGCACTCTATCCATCAACAACTGCCCCTGGACAATTGCCCCGCCCGCAATGTAGATCGTTTTACCGGAAAGCACTTTTAATACACCTACTCTATGTATGCCCGGGCCAAAGTAAATTAAATTTGAATCCGCAACAGCGCGGGAAAGTCTGTTGAGCGGGTTAGCAAACAAATGCAAATTGTTGAAAATGTTGCCGTTGACCTCTAATGAGATATTGCGGGGCGACCTGAGTTTAAAGCCAATCGTGTTTCCATTTACGACAGGGGTGATGCCATAAGAACGGGGACGTAAATTAACACCCGATACTATCGGCTCTTTTACAGTGACAGAAACTTCCAGTTCGCCGCTAAAGTCAAAATAGCCAAATGATGTCCTTTCCTGTTTGATGCCCCCGTTTGTGTTATTCGCTATCCTGGCCAAATAAATATCTATCTGTTGCCAGGGGCCTTCATTTTGCCTGACCTTAACAGTGAATGCGGTATTGAGTTCGCTCCCCGGGGGGGCGGGATATGTTCGAATATCGGCGTAAAGGCATAAAAAATTGAGGCATAATATTAAACACAAAAAACTTTTTTTCATAAACAGCAGCTGCTTAGCTTAGATAATGCAAATAATAGCAAACAATAGTTTGCAGAATTTTTGCGACCGAGATAATAGGTTCAGATTAATTATTAACGCAAAGTTGTTTGTAATTACACCAACGGAACGGGGGGGAATAGGTCAAACAGAGGGGGTACAAATGGAAACGCTGTTTTTGTAATAAGGAATTTACACGCCAGGTATTGAATGTTATGATCCGTTCGGGTACACCTCACCCCTTGTGTTTCTGGCCTGGAATGCCCATGCTCAAATTATGATTTAAGCTAAATGTGTTGCGGTACTTACGGATAAACTCAGATGGGTTCATATCAAACAGCTTGTTAAACTGCTCACGGAAGTGCTTGATATCCTGAAATCCTATCCTGAAAGCGATTTCTTTAATCTGCATATCGGTCCGGATCATCAGCTCGGCAGCTTTGCGAAGCCTGATGTACCGTATAAATTCGCTGCTTGATAAACCTGAGATGGATTTTATTTTGCGGAATAGTTTAGACCGGCTCATGCCTATTTCATCGGTAAATGTCTTTATCGAAAAATCCTCGTCCTCCAGGTGCGCTTCAACAATGCTGATGCACTTATGAAGAAACTCGCTGTATTCGGCGGGGATCTTTTGCGTGTTGTTTTTTAAAGTGATCTCGTTTAAAAAATAGCTCTTAAGCGTATCTCGCCCCTTCAGCATACTTTTTATCCGGGCAACTAAAAGCTCACTTTCAAATGGTTTGGTAATGTAATCATCAGCGCCGCATTCTATACCTTTCAATTTAATTTCGGGCGATGAGCTACCTGTCAGCAATATGATCGGTACATGACTAAAAGTAGGTGATTCTTTCATCTTTGCGCAAAACTCCACGCCCGATGTGCCCTTCATTACCACATCGCAAACAATAATATCCGGATCCACCTCCAGTACTGTTGCAAAACCCTCATCGGCATCACCGGCTTCATGGATGATATACTCATCTTTGAGCAGGGTTTTAATATAATTGCGCATTTCAGGATCATCGTCAATCAGCAATATCACGTGCTTTTTATTAACGATGTTATCCATGATGTCCGATACATTTTTATCAGATGCTTTGGTGACATCAATTACGGCGTCAGCAGTATCAGCAACAAGTTCGTCCAATAATAAAGAAGTGGTAGCCTGATGCCGGTAATGTTTATCTGCCAACGCGATCTGATCTGGAACTGCGAGCAGTATAGTAAAACAAGTGCCTTTACCTAATTCGCTGGTATACGATAATTTACCGCCATGCAGATCTACATATTTTTTGGCCAGGTATAAACCAATGCCAAATCCGCTTTCTGCTACCCCATCGGTTTCTGTTTGCAGCCTGTAAAACTTATCAAAAAGCTTATCGCCGGTTTCAGGTGGTATTCCTTCCCCATCATCACTTACCGAAATCAATATGACACCCTGTTCCTGCTGTATGTCGAGTATAACCGTACCGTTTGCCGGGGTATACTTAATGGCATTCGACAATAGGTTGAACAGAATAATTTCAAGCTTTTCCCTGTCCGCCTCTATCTTTATATTATCTTGCGCACATTCAAACTTGTAAGTGATCCTTTTTGCATTAACCTGATTATTGAAGCACAGGAATATTTCGTAACAAACTTCTTTAAGATTGAGTAATGCCGGGTGGAGTTCCGCAATTTCATCTTCCGAAGAGCGGAATAATAACAACTGATCTACCAAACTTAAAAGCCTGCGCGAATTGCGGTATACCGCGCTGATATCAACAAGGTCAACATTGGTTCCGTTACTATGTAATAATTCTTTTATAGGATTAACTATCAGGGTGAGCGGTGTGCGTAACTCGTGCGAAATATTGGTAAAAAACGCTATCTTTTTTTCGTTTAACGCCTTTACAAACTCAACTTCCAGCTGCAATTTGGTTTGCTTTTTTTGATAATACAGATAGGCGTAAATGGATAAGGCGATGCCTGTGAGATAAAAAAGGTATGCCCACCAGGTTCGGTACCACGGAGGCAAAACGGTAATATAAATTACTTTTTCGTTCTGGTTCCAAATTCCCGAAGCATTGGTCGATCTGATCTTTAACACATAATCGCCTTCATTTAAATGCGAGTAGTTTATGGTTCGTTGGCCTCCTACATAGTTCCAACTTTTATCTCTCCCTTTTAACAGATAAGCATATTGTATCTTCTCGGGCAAAGAGTACTCCAGCGCCGCATAATCTAACGAGATAATAGCTTTATCATACGGCAACCTGATGTGATCTAAATTGTATAAATTGGATGCTCCGGGAAAAAACTCATTGTTGGCATTGGTTGGTGTGTTTTCGATACGTAGACCCGAAATGATCAATGCCGGAAAATCATGAAACTGCCTGATACTATCGGGATTGAAGATATTAAAGCCTTTAATACCACCAAAGAGCAGTTCGCCCGAACTAAGATGGCCCGATGCATTATAATAAAACTGGTTTGATTGCAGTCCATCAACCGCGTAAAAGTTTTCGAACTTTCCGGTAGCTGGGTTTAATTTTGAAATGCCGTTATAAGTGCTCACCCATAAATTACCCTTGCTGTCTTCTTCTATATTGAGCACTTTGTTGTTGCACAATCCGTTTTCTTCGGTATACTCAACAAATCTGTTGCTGGCAGCGTTATACGACATTAACCCCCTGCCATACGTACCTATCCATAGTAAGCCCGACCTGCTTTTGTATAATGCCCGGACGATAGTTTTCAAATCGATAGTTTTTGTGATGCCCTTGTTGATATTACAGCGCATCAAACCGCTAAAGCCTCCTAACCAAAAATCATCCTTATCCTCGTCGGCGATAGCTATCACATCTTCGTTAACATCAAAAGGTGTGGCAACAAAAATGTTCTTTATTACATTGTACTTAAATAGGCGCTTTGTTCCTATAGGCTTAGGTCCTCTGAGGCATAATGCCCAAATTCCTCCGCCGTTGTCTTTATACAATCGCCAAACCGAATGATAATCATTGGGATTTTGAAAAGCAATGGTTTCGAACCTATTTGAACTGACATCAAATTTCGACACACCTCCATCAAATGTACCTATCCACATGTCACCCTTGTCATCCCTGATGATGCTGGGTATCCTGTTACTCTTTATTGTGCCTTTGTCACCTGAGGCATATTTATAATTTTTAAAAGTGTTGGCCTTTTTATTCCAGATGCTCAATCCACCGCCATCTGTACCTATCCAAACCTGCTGATTCTTGTCTTCGCAAAAAGAAAATGTAAAATTATTGACCAGGCTATTGGCATTATTAGGATTATTTGCATATGTTTTAAATTGATTCCTTTTCTCATCAATAACATCTATCCCTCCACGTAATGTACCAATCCATTTTCTGGATTGTTCATCTTCCACAATAGTAAATAGTGCGTCGCTCGTAATACTGCGCGAATCGTATTGCTGAAGCACCCGGTATGTATTCGTTGTTGCCCCCTCTATCTGAACCAGTCCCTCGCCATTAGTGGCTATCCATAATTGCCCTTTTTCATCCAGGATCATGGCTGAAATATTACTTTCATTTAGTACCTGTTTTCTCAGATCAAATCTATTAATGGTTTTACTTTTACTATCATAACGAAGCACTCCGTTCTTGGTGCCGAGCCACAAATTACCAAACGCATCAGGACAAATAGCAGTCATAGCGGCCTCGCTCTGCCCCATCAGGCTGAGCGTATCTTTGCCGATACTATACTCCATTAACTGGCTGTTATTTACAGCTACCCAGATATTTTTGTGCAGTTCGGCCGAAATAGCTGTTACCGAATAATGATAACGTTGTTCTTTAGATGTACCGGGCAAAGGTACCTGCACAGCTTCGGCACTGCCGCCTTTGCAAATCAATAAACCAAGATCATTTACGCCTATATAGATATTTCCATCGTGATCTTTCTGGATGGCGTTAACCCATTCGTTAAGCTCCTTTTTTTGCCCGGCGCTATTGGTATAAGTAATTTTTGAAAGCGAGAGTGTTTTACTGTCGAGAATGGCCAAACCCTTTTGCGTGCCAACCCAAATATTACCTAAGTTATCAGCGTTAATGGCTGTAATAATATCGTTGGGAAGCGAAGCCGGGTCATCAAATTTATTCCTGAATATTTTAAATGAATAGCCATCGTAACGGTTTAAACCATCAAGTGTGCCAAACCACATCAGGCCAAATTTATCTTTGTAAATAGAAGTCACCGTGTTATTAGACAATCCTTTTTCGATATCGATATACGACACAGACTGCCCATAGCCTACATTAACGAAAAACGAAAGAATAAATAATAAAAGGGTGTTGTTTCTAAAGTTCATTTCTGTTGAAATAAATCAAAGATCTTTATGCTTCCGGATAAGTATCGTTCGATTTGCAAACAGCAAAAAAATCCAACAACCAGGGGTGCAAGCGCTAAAGGTTTATAACTAATAAATATACCTTTTTTAATTGTGTTAGCAACCGTACAGTTAAAATAAATGACAAAAATGACCCGTCAGCACCATTCCTGCTAATTACCGTGCAGGTTTATATTATAGTTATTTAGGTTGAGCATATTTCCACTCGCCCGTTTTAACATTGAGCGTCCAGGGTTCCGGTTTTGGCAGCTTTAATTGGCCGTCACCAATTTGTAACGGCATCCACAGGTATCGCGAATCCCACTGTGTTTTGGGTTTCCATATATCACCCATAAAAATCGCGGTTGTTGCTTTATCGCCCATCACTTTGATAATCATGGTTGACTGTGAACCGTAAGTATTGGTTTCGGGTGGCGCGATATCCTTAAAATCGGACCACGGACCAGCCAACGAAGTTGATGTGGCGTATTTGTTGGGATTAGCATTCCAGCCGGTTAATGCCGAGCCTATCGCATAATACAAACCTTGATAATGAATAATGGCCCCGCCCTCCATATGTGCAGGTATCAAACAGATTTCCTTTTCAACACTCAGGTAGTCATCAGCCAATTTAGCGATCCTGAAACCGAAGGGCCTGTCTTCAAATATCAGGTAAGCACTACCATCATCATCAATAAACTGACCTATATCACGGCTTTCGTGCCCCAGAGGCCTAAAGCTTTTAAGGTATTTAAAGTCACCATCCGGTTTATCTGCAACAGCTATACCCACTTTGGCAACTTTATAATTTTTATTATCCATGTGGAAGTACATCACATATTTGCCGGTAGTTTTATTGTGATAAACCTTAGGCCGCTCCATGATCCATTTGGGGCCCAGCTTATCAGGATCCGTCATTTGCACAACGTCGCCTTTAAACTCCCAGTTTGTAAGGTCGGTAGATGAATAGCAGCTAACGTAGCGCTTATTAGTATCTAAACCCTGGGCGCGTTCCTCGCCATACCAAAAATAAGTATCATCAACTTTAATTATGCCTCCGCCGTGTGCCTGCACATGGTGGCCTCTGTTATCGGGCCAAACTTCGCCTGGTTTAATTGTATCTACAAGTTTGATTTGCGCATCAGATGCAACGGTGAGACCACATATGCAGATCACCATCATCAGTACTATTTCACTAAACTTTAATTTCATGAGTATTACATTATTTCAAATTATCACCCCAATTAAAAATAACTCCGGTCGCTTTTATCAACCGGAGTTATCTTGATTACCAGCCTGGGTTTTGAACAAGGGCCGGGTTAAGTGTAATTTGCTGTGTTGGTATAGGGTACAGGTAGTTTTTCTCTGAAAACGACCGTGCAGTATTATCGAGAATCAGCGCACCGTTGGCGTCTTTTGCGTTGGTTGGCGCAGGCGTTAAGGCGTTCGGGCCTAGCTGGGCTTGTGTTCCAACATATTTAATGCCGACTGGCCACGGGCTTACAAAAGCTGCAATGTTGCCATATGCTGTGCCGCCGGTGTTGCTCACCAGATCGGTGCCTGCACTGTGCCAGCGTTTAATGTCATCGAACCTGAATCCTTCGTAATATAATTCGATAAAGCGTTCTCTCCTTATCTCGGTACGAAAATCCAACCCATTTGCCGCAACAAATGCGTTTGTTAGTGGCGGCATGTTTTTATTTACGCGTAAACGCACCAGATTGATAGATTTATTCAGGTCGGCATCTGTAATGGTTCCGCTGCGCTCATAAACAGCCTCAGCATAATTCAACAACACTTCAGCGTAACGTATTACCGGGTAATCTTCAGATTCCTTGGTATCCGGGCAAGTTCTCTCCGTGACCCATTTTTGATTGCTATAGCCACCTATTTGCGTAACTTTTGGGCCATACGCATTGGCGTTATCGGCAGCATCGTTTAACCAGGTAACTCTTCCATTGGCATTACCGTACCAATAATACATGTTCATTATCTTGATGGTATATTTTAAACGGTTATCGCGGTTTGCAAATTCTGATCCGTAGGTTTGAAATCCCTGAAAAAGCGGCGATTTTTCGATCGGCAATCCATCCTGGCAAAGGAAAGCATTAACGTATTTATGTTGCGGCCCTATCTGAGTACCCTGACGGCTGATATTTGTACCGATGTTTTTAATAACGTCGTCATACCTGTACGATAATATATATTCGTGGTTAGCCGCTTTGGTTACACCGGCAGGGTTCGATTTCGGATTTTCCAGAATAAACAGATATTTCTGAGATGAATCGCCAAGTATAGTGCTGTTGCCTCCCAGTGCGTTTGACGCAGCTGTACCAAAAAGCGCGTACAGGTTTGACGTGATAACCGCGGCCGACGCGGCTGAAGACTTGTCAAATAATGCGTTGTACCTTGTTGCGTCGCCGTTTCTAAATTTCTGCCAGGTGGCTTCGTATAATGCAACACGCCCTAAAAAAGCTTGCGCAGCAGGACGCGACACTCTCCCGAAATCGGGCGAACTGGCAGCAATTGAGGCCGGCAAATCGGGTATAGCGGCTTCCAGATCGGCTATGATCTGGTCAGCTACTGCATCCCTGGTGGCACGTGCACCGTAAAGCTCTGGCGAAGTTAGATCCAACGTTTTGGTTATCAGCGGTACGCCGCCATATATCTCCAACAACTCAAAATAGCTATACGCCCTGAAAAATTTCGCCTCTGCAACATATTGGGCTATGCTGGTCTTATCGCTAAAATTAGCGGCTTTTTCTAACAGGTAATTGCAGTTTCTGATGTTACCATAGTTGTTTGTCCAATTGCCATCGGTAGCGGGTACCGTATTGGTGCCCGATCCGTAAGCGCCACCACCGCCAAACACGTCGGCACGGCCGTCATAATGAGCATTATCGGCAAACGAATTACCAAAATTGTGTAAATAACCGTAATACTGGTTTGCAAATGTTTTAAAGTCGTTCGGACTTGTCCAGTAAGCTGCGTCCGAAAGCGTATCGAGCGGTTTCAGATCGGTGATCTTATTACACCCAAGTGTAAAGATCAGTGCCGAAGCGAAAATATATATAAGTTTACTATTGATATTTTTCATGTCATTTCGATTAAAAAGTAATATTAGCGCCTAAAGTCAGGTACCGATAGAACGGATACCGCTCATTTCCCTGCGTGGTACGGGTTGTTTCAGGGTCCCAGCCGTCATTAATGCCACTATGCTCCCATAGGTCGCTTCCCGAAATATAAACGCGCACCGAACTGATGGTTTTGTTTTTCTCCATCAATGCTTTAGGCAGGGTATATCCCAACACAATATTTTTTAAACGAACATAAGCTCCGTTTTCAACCGACCAGGTAGATGCCTGGTAGTTATACGCGTTAATGCCATTAGTGTGCAGATTAGGGAAATAAGCATCGGTATTGGTTGGCGACCAGGTTTTACCTACCCATGCTTCGGCCTGAGCTTGTCCGAGGGCAGTATAAGGCGTGCGCCAGTTATTTGCGCTGCCGTTGGCGCGGAAAATCGTTCTTTTGCCTACACCTTGAAAGATACTATAAAAGTCAAACCCTTTCCATTGCAAGCCGATGTTTAAGCCAAAAGTATAACGAGGAACATCGCTGCCCAAATAAACCAGGTCGCCCATGTCCGAAGTTGATGTTCCGGTAGTAAGTTTACCGTCGCCGTTTACATCTGCAAACATGTTATCGCCGGGGCGAAGACCTGAGTTTTGCCCGGGAAGGTTCGAAAGCGGGCTTGCTATCGGCAAACCGATCGTGTTGGTCACCCCTCCCGGATTGTAATATTTATTATAGTCATCCAATTGGCCCTGGGTTTGAATACGTCCCGCATATTTCAATCCGAAATATGAGCCAAGCGGATATCCTTCTACCGCGGCGTTGTAGCCCTGGCCAAGCAAAGGCGTGCCATTATAGTATACCAGCTTGTTTTGGCTGTCTGTTATATTTGCCGAAACGGAGTATTTTACCTGTCCTATATTATCTTTCCAGGTTAGCTGACCTTCCCATCCCCAGGTTTCCAGGTCGCCATTGTTACTTTGTGGAGCCGATGCTCCTAGCACACCCGGATAGGTGACGCTGATCAGCATGTTTTTGTTGTAATTTTTAAACAGTTCGAATGTTCCCGACAAACGGTTTCTTAAAACATCAAAGTCGATACCAATATTTGTTTTTTTAACAGTCTCCCAGGTCCTGTCCAATGAGACAAGAGAACCATTCGTTTTTACTTGTGTGGCAATACTTGAGCCCAGCAAAGTACCACTGCTGCTTACGCCTAACTGTTGAAGGTAATCATATAATCCGATACCGCCCGGATTACCTGTGGTACCGTAGGATGCGCGTAATTTTAGGTTATCGAAAATATTTAGTCTTTTAAGGAATGACTCTTCTGAGATGCGCCATCCGGCTTGTAAGCCCCCAAACGCCTTCCATCTTTTATAGTCTACAAATTTGGATGATCCGTCATACCTTGCTATGCCCTCTAACAAGTATTTGCCATTGAATGAGTAAGTGAACCTGCCAAAATAAGAGCCCAGAGCGTAATGATTGCGATTTTCATCATTCACCACAAAACCGGCCGTTCCGCTTGATAAGCCACCACCTAATGATGGTACAGCATCGCTACCCAGGTTATAGGTACGTGAATTGGTCATATCGTATTCGTCGCGTTCGTAGGATGTTCCCAGCATCAGGGTTACCTCATGATATTTTTTAAACGTATTGGCATAGGTAACCTGGGCGATCAAATTATAGTACGGATCAATGATACTTTGCCTGAAGTAATTTTCATTAGCAGTTGTATTCCCGGCCGTACCTATGCTTGGTGTAGTCGATATCAAATATTTGTCATCGTATGAATAAAACTGGATAGCTTTGGCCTGTACCCGGTCATCCTGGTACCACAGGTTATAACCGGCGGTGCCATTAAACGTTAAATGTTTTAAAAATTTATAGGTTAAAACACTGTTTAGCAACGCTCTCGTATTGCTTTCCAGATTATCGCCGCCATCACGCAGCTGGCCGGGAGGACTAATCACACCACCCCATTGATAGGGCCTGCCCGATTGGGTATAAGCTGGTATGCCAGGCTGGAAGCCGTTACCTAATGCACTATAGCTTCCTGTTGTGTAAAGTGTCGGTTGTTGGATGTCGTTTTTCTCTAAAGATATATTAGTTGCCAGTTGAAGTTTGTCGCTAAATTTATAATCGTTAACAAAGCGAAGGTTGTATCGTTGGCTGCCATTGTTGCCGATCTGTAACTGGCTGCCATCGTTAAGGTAACCTAACGAAACGCGATAGGTGTTTTTTTCAGATCCGCCGGAAAACGTTAAATTTTGTTGTGTTGATGTGGCTCTGCCCCATAACACGCTCGACATAGGTGCACCTATAAAGTCAAGCTCCTTTACATCGCCAAACATAGGCACCGGCAGGCCGTTATAAACCAGTTGCGGGGTTGCCGAAAGCGAACCGGCGTATCCGGGGATCTGTGATGCTAAAACCACTGTACCATCGTTCGCAATAGCAAAATTAGCCATTTGGTACCAAAGGTCGGTTGTTGGCACAACACCATAGTTGTCATTAATCTTAGCTTCTTTTAGACCGTTGGCCCATTCCGGAATATCAGTCATTTTAGGTTGCAAGCCGATCAGTTTTTCTGAAACTGAGGGGCTATATTGAACAACGAATTTTCCGCTTTTGCCTCTCTTGGTAGTGATTAAGACTACTCCCCATGCAGCCCTTGCTCCATATATGGAAGCAGAAGCATCCTTTAGAAAGGAAATATTATCAATATCGTCGGGATTAATCGAGTTTAGCTCATTATTGTTATTAAGCGCTACGCCATCCAGAATAATTAAAGGATCTGCACCGGTAACGGATGCAGCACCTCTTATCTGGAAATTCCAGTTCTCTCTGCCTGGCTGGGCCGAGCTGCGTGTAACAACTACGCCGGGTACTTGCCCCTGCAGGTTTGCTAAAGGGTTATTGGTTGGCCCCCTGTCTTCAAACTCCTTCGAACTAACGGTAGATATTGCACCGGTAACCGTCGCCTTTTTCTGAGTGCCATAACCAACAACTATTACCTCATCCAGGTTCTTGCTATCAGAAGCTAATTTAACAAGCATTGGGCTGGCGAAATCAGGATTTAAAGTAACTGTTACGTACCCCAGGCTCTTAAATTGCAATTTGCCGTTTGAAGGGACGTTAATCTTAAAGTCGCCATTAGCGTCAGCGGCGACACCATTAGTTGTGCCTAAGATGGTGACGGTTGTTCCGATCACGGGCTCGCCATTGGCGGCGTCTACTACCTTGCCGCGGACCGGACGGTCCTGCGCCAGCGCGGCAAAAGAAAAGAAACAAATGGCCATCAACGACAGCATCCGGCTCTTCCTTTTACTTAAAAAAGTACAAATTTCCATAATGATAAGTTAAAAATTATATAATTGGTTAAAAACCGCTATCGCCGAAGAATTGGTGTGTTCGGGAGCAATTGTGGTATCAAAAGTAATGGCTAGAAATCTTTTCCGGAGGGGTGCTATGGGTCAAACAACGGGGGAATATTGCTACGAAAAACGAATTAAGGCAGTTTTTTTAACATTTCCATTTCTTACCAACTATTAGCTTTCGAATAAGAGGGGACGCTGACTATTTGTATAACGTTGGCTCTCAGCTCGCAAAATTAAAAAGCCAAACAGCCACAGAGCATAATCAAATGTAAACGTTGCCATGATTTTTAAAACTGCGACGCCAATATGACTTAAGCGTCGACATCAGAATCTGTTTGTGCGGGGGGATATTGAAGGCAAACGCCAAAGTAACGAGAATAATAATACCGCGAATGCAGACGCTATCAAAAGTTATTAAGAGAGGAAACGGATTCTTTGCTAAAGTCGAACCCGTTCGCAGCGCCTATCAATGCCGCCAACTCACCAAGTTGCGCAACCCTGATCTCAACTGAACTTAATCTACTTTTTAAAGCGGGTAAAAAATAACTTGATGCTCTGGCTATGTTTCCACAGATCAGTAGCAATTCTGGTTGTTGATCGAATATCGGCTGCATCAGTACATCGCTCATATTAATGGCGAATTGCTTGAATATGCTTCGTATCAGACTACTTTCAGCAGCCAGGCTGGCCAAATCACTTACACCGGTTATCGACAGTCCGGTTAATTCGTAATATTCTTTCACGAACCACCTGGTAGAAAGAAAATCGTCGGCAATTGTAGTTTTAAATGGCTCACTGCCCAGATTTAAATCAATTGTTTGCCCGTTTGTATGTACCGCCGATCCGAAACCTGTTCCAAGGGTAACCCCCAGAACATTTGTGGCGCCCGCACCAGCACCACAAACTACCTCACCGGCAATAGTTGACTCAGCATCATTCCTAAACCTAACCCTGCTGGGGTGCAGCTGCACTACATCGGCGAGATAGTTTCTGATATTGGCGCCATATAATGCATCGTATTTATTTAGCCCTTTGATATAACAGATGCCGTTCTCGTAATCAAACGGTCCGGGAACCGACAGCGCAAACCCGGAAACCGGATATAACGGCTGATCCGTCATCCCCTCTATGAGCGTGCTCCAGATACCCAAAATATGGTCGGCCGAGCCTTTGCTATACACATCGGCCCTCCTCAATGTACCCGGTTCAATGTTTTGGGTTAAGGAATTATATATACCGGCCGTTATATGAGTGCCGCCGATATCCGCGGTTAAGATGTAGTGAGATTCGTTACGTTGTACCATAGTTATATTTTTGTACTTGATTACCTGTACCGGCTGATCTTTTGGGGTAATTAATTAGTCCTCAGTTTACACAGCTGGCGAACTATTGATTGATGGTTTGGTGCTAATTGAATTTAATGGTTCGAAAGTATTGTAAAAGCCAAAGAGCGAAGAGGGGCAAACGAGCCAACTATAGGGGATAATCATGCAAACTATCACCAATAAATATAAAGACGGAGATATTTTTCAAAAACAGGCTATAAACGGAATAAGTCATATTAGTAACACGCTATTAACATAACACCGGGGCGATGACTTTTCCAGCCATATTCCACCATCAGCAGCGCAGATATTGCCCTTGTAAATTTTTTTAATTCACATTCAAACTGCATGCGCGAAAGTCAAAATTTATAGCAATATTAGATGCACCTTTTTACAACCAATTTTCGTTTAAACTAGCAGTCTGCGGGCAAGTGTATGGGTAAAGTTTTACTTAGATTTTTGTTAATATCCCTGTTTCTCAGCTTTTTGGCTTGGGACTCGTTTGCCGGGGGCGGAAATTTAGTAAAACATATTCGTGGTGGAAAACATGTAAAGGCCGGTCTTTCTAAACATATTGCGCCGGGAGATAATATTAGCACTCCTAATGGTGCTTTGGGTATCTGTCCGGGCGGTAATATGACCTTAACAGCGAATGTTGCAGCGCCTGTTACATCTTATCAATGGACTAAAAACGGCGCTGACATTTCACCAGGGGGAACATCCTCTACTTATACCGCAAGCAACCCCGGGACCTACAATGTGAAAGTTACCACAGCGGCTGAAGGGACGTTTTTATTAAACGATGTCACTTTGGTAGCTGGCACTACACCTGTGGCTACTTTTATATTCGATAACAATAATTCCTGCTCCGGAACAACGATCACATATACCTCTAATATCACGGGTGGTACTGCACCGTTTACCTATAACTGGAACTTCGGAGATGGCGCAACATCAACATTAAGTAACCCAACTCATATATACACAGCCGTAGGCTGTGGCACATCAAGTTTTACAACAACATTAATAGTTACGGATGCCAATGGTTGCAGTTCAGCTCAAGTATCACATGGTTTGATTGTTATACAAGCACCTGATGTACAGCTAATGGATATCAATACATTCAATCCTTTCAGCAACTGCCAAAACAATCCAACTTTGGCAAATCCATCCTATACTCTAAAAGTGAACAATACTTCACCAAGTACAGCCTGTATTAGTTCATATACGATTGACTGGGGAGATGGCGGAGGTCCCACGGCGGTATCAGCTGGAAGTTTTCCGCTTACACATGTGTATAACCAATTAGGTGCATTTAATCTGGTAATTTCGGCTATTGGCACTAACGGTTGTCATAATTCAAAAACATACTTAGTTGCTAATCAGAGTAACCCTGCCGGAGGATTGGGTACATTGGGCAATACATCTGGACTGTGTGCTCCTGCACAAGTTCCATTTATTATTAGCAACTGGCAATCGAATTCTCCAGGGACTACCTATGTTTTAGATTTCGGCGATGGTACTTCGATGACTTTAAGTCATCCACTTAACCCGGGGTTGACACCTGATACAATATATCACACATACACAAAATCATCATGTCCAAGTGCAAGTTTTACGGCTACGCTTAGGGTAAGTAATGCTTGTGCGTCTACGCCGTATACAGCTGGTAATATACAAATTCAAACTAAACCGACCGCTTCATTTACCCCTATATCAGGATGCGATGGGCAACCAATTTGCTTTACGAACACTACGGCACCGGGTTCCTATGGTGCCAGCTGTTCTGCCGCAACGAATTACAGCTGGGACTTTGGAGAACCCGCAAGTGGCGCTAACAATACGTCAACATCAAGTTCACCCTGCCATACTTATGCAGGTCCAGGAACCTACACCGTGACACTGACTGCGAGTAACCCTTGCGGACCAACTGCAATCAGTTATCCCGTAACGGTATATCCATTACCAACAATGACCAGCCCAAATACCGCGACAATTTGTAGCGGTGGTACGATAAATATCCCGTTAACCAGTAGTATCCCTTCTAATTTTAAGTGGGTGGCTGCTAACAATCCCAATACAACGGGCGAGAGTACAACCGTACAAACAACAAGTACAATTAATAACACCATAATAAATAGCTCATTTACAGCACCGCAAACAGTGGTTTACACTGTAACTCCAACAGCTATTGCTACCGGATGTGTTGGTCCTTCTCAAACCGTAAATGTAACTGTTAACCCCAAGCCTAATGTTCCATCAGTTACCACAATATTCAATTATTGCTTGAATGATCCTGCACCGCAGTTAAGCGCCACGGCAATATCCCCTAATACGCTCACCTGGTACGATCCCGGCACAACATTTACCCATACCGGTGCCACTGCCACGGCGCCCACGCCATCGACTTCAGTGGCGGGCGTTACCAAATACTGGGTTACTCAAACCAACCCTACGGGTTGCGAAAGCTTGCCATCATCTATCACAGTAACGGTTTATCCTTTAATCGCAAATAATACCATTACATCCGATCAAACCATTTGTTCGGGTACTTCGCCTACTGCTTTAACGGGCACGACACCCACTGGAGGTAGTGGAAGCTATACTTACCAGTGGCAATTTTCAACAGATGGTACAACATTTAACAATATAACAACAGCTACAAGTATAAATTATTCGCCGGGCGCTTTAGCGGCAAATACATTTTATCGCCGGATAGTTAACAGCTCAACTTGCAACAGTCAATCAAATATTATAACTATAAATGTCCAGGCGAGTTTATCGAGTTTTGGTATATCAAGTGATCAAACCATATGTAATGGTATCACCCCGGCTCTACTATCCGGTCAAAGTCCCGCGGGTGGAAGCGGGACATTTACCTATCAATGGCAAAGTTCAACTAACGGGATAACCTTTACAAATATTACTAGTGAAGTTAACAAGGACTATCAGCCGTCCGCTTTAAATGCTACTACCTATTATCGACGACAAGTATTTGCCGGTTGTAATGCGACATCAAACATTGTTACAATAACCGTAAACCCTGTGGCTACGGTTAACGCTATTGCGGATAAAAGCTATTGTAATGGGTCATCGGCAACAGCTGTTACTTTTAGTGCAAATACAACCGCAGCCAATACTACATATGCGTGGACAAATGACAACACGGCCATAGGGCTTTCACTTCCTTCTGGAACAGGCAATCTACCTAACTTTACAACCACGAACTCAACCAAAGCGCCGATAACAGCTAAAATAACTGTCACACCTACTTACACAGGTGGCGCGATAAGCTGTGCCGGTACCCCATTAACTTTTAAGATCAACGTTTTGCCCACAATAACTTTAGCGGCAAATACAAATTCAGCTTATTGTGCCGGAGCTACAGTACCGGCGTTTTTACCCGTTAATGATGCGGCAGTATTTGCGGGCAGTTCGATCAACTATACCTGGACAGTATCATCCGCCATCGGCTTATCCGCCGGAACTGGTGCACAGGTACCCTCGTTTACGGCGGTGAATAATGGCACTGTTGATATGGTCTGCAATATCAGTGTGACACCAAACTATACCTATAACGGGCAAACCTGCAGCGGTACACCAATGAGTTATTCGGTTACCGTAAGTCCCAAGCCTAGCACTTCGGTAGCCGGCCCCAACGATAAAACTTGTAATACCAGCTACCAGCTTGCAGGTAATACTCCGACTGTAGGTACGGGCTTATGGACGGTATCCACCGGACCTTCCGTTACATTCAATTCGCCAAACGCTGGTAACTCCACGGCAACCGGCCTGGCAAAAGGCACGCGTTATGGATTCACCTGGACGATCAGCAACAGCACCTGTACATCGAGCGCATCAACGGTTACTGTTGATGTTTTATCGGATATTGTGAATACTATTACATCTGACGTGACTACCAATTGCCCGGGCCAGCCGGTCCACTTTAGTACAGCTACCTTGTCGGGAGGTGATGTACCGGCGACCCTAGCGGCGAGTTATACTTATGTATGGGAATCATCAACCAATAATATAACCTGGGCGGTTATTAGCGGAGCCACGTCGGCAACCCTGCTGGCTAACCCGAGCGTTAATACCTACTATCGTCGCACGGTAAGCAGTTATAACAAATGCCCGGTTATCAGTAACGTTATCCAGATCACCATGAACTCGGTTGCGCCTGCGGCTGTAGCAGGCAGCCCGATAACATTATGCAGCCAAACACAAACAGTATTGGCAGGTAATAATCCCGGAGTATTCGCGGGAACCTGGACCGACAGCGCACCCGGAAGCACCTTGGTATTTACGCCGGACGCACATACTTACAACGCAACAGTGAGCGGCCTGGTGCCGGGTACAACCTATCATTTGGTTTGGTCGATAGCCAGCCCAAGCTGCGGCGCCACCACATCAAACCTAACCATTACCGATCTTGCGCCTATTACCAATACCATAAGCCCGGCATCAACCACAGTTTGCGCGGGGCAGGCGGTTACTTTAACAGGCTCAATATCAACCGGTGGAACCGGTAGTTTTACCTATAGTTGGGAAAGCAGCCCCGACCAAATTACCTGGACCGCTATCAGCGGGCAAACGGGACAAAACATTACATTTACGCCTGTCGCAACAGGGTACATACGGCGCAACGTAACATCGGGTATTTGTAACCTGGAGAGCAGTGCGGTAAGCGTTACGGTACAACAGGGTATTGCCAATAATACCATTTCGGCTAATCAGCAGGTGTGTATCGGTTTCCCGGTATCTGCCTTAACCGGGTCGACGCCAACCGGAGGCGACAATATCTACGCCTATCAATGGCAGCAAAGCACAGATCAGATTACCTGGACGGATATCCCGTCGGCGAATCAGATCGGCTACCAGCCGCCATCAGCACCAAATATGACGGTTTATTATCGCCGTATTGTAAGTACCGCGTTATGTACCGGCCCGCAAAAAAATGCAAGCAACGCGGTTAAAATAGCCATTAATCCTATAGCTATAGCCGATTTTATAGCAACCACGCAAAACGGCTGTATCCCGTTCAACTTGGGTAGTGTAATAACCAGCACGCCACATAATGCAGTTGATGCCAGTTATCAATGGTTTGCGAATGGCGTTTCTATCGGCACGGGCTCAGCGTTCCCAGGCTACACCATGGCTATTGATGGACAGACAGTCGTGATCAAATTACTGGTGACCAGCAGTTTTGGCTGCGATACGGTAAGCAAATCGTTAACGTTTACCACGGTAAAAAAGGTAACAGCGTCGTACACCAAAGATCAAATTAAGGGCTGCGGGCCGCTCCTGGTACATTTTACCAATACGTCCACTCCTTTAGCCAGCGCTACTTATGCCTGGGATTTTGGCAACGGACAAACATCAACACTGGTACAGCCCAACCCAATTACTTTCCAGGCCCATCCCCTTAACCGCGATACTACTTATAAAATTAAACTCACAGCAACTACCGGTTGTTCTGTTACAACTTATATCGATTCCGTGACCGTAAGGCCAAAGCCCAGGGCGATATTTACACCCGATAAAACCATTGGCTGCTCGCCTTTTACCGTTAACTTAACCAACCAATCAAGAGGCGCGCCTAACACCTACACCTTTGATTTTGGTGATGGCAATACACAGGTTGTTACTACTAATCAGGCTATATCGCATACTTATAACGTTATCAAAACGGATACCGTTACCCTTAAATTAACCGCGCAAAATGAATGCGGCGTAGATACCACATCTTACAAAATAGTGATCTACCCGAACCTGGTTAGCGCCAATTTCGTAGTTAATGGCAACAATAAAGCCGGCTGCGCACCATATACCGTTAAGTTTGACAATAACACCACAGGCGCCAATACCTATAATTATGATTTTGGCGATGGCACAACCGCTATTGGTGCCACTTCGCCCGAATCGGTATTGCACACTTACACTCAGCCGGGTACTTACACTGCAACGTTTAGCGCGTCAAACGGTTGCTCGACAGCTACCGCCACACAAACCATTACGGTTATCGCGGCACCAAGAGTTAAATTTGCGCCGACCCCTTTACAATCATGCGTTAAAGATTCGGTTAGTTTTATTAATCAAACCACGCCAATAGCATCCTACAGCTATATATGGGATTTTGGTGATGGTACAACCGGTAATCAGCTTAACCCCAAACACGTTTATACTAACCCAGGTACGTATACTGTGAGGTTAACGGCCTCACAAAGCGCTGCGGGCGCAACTTGCGGTAGTTCGGTTACACACATCGTAAACATTGTATCTATACCAGTTGCTTCATTCACCAGCAATTCGGGTGGTGTAAATTGTGCGCCTTACCTTTTAACGGTTGCTACCACACCTGCAAACGCCTTCGCCTTTTCGTGGACGTTTACAGATCAGTCCGGCACAACCACCGCAAGCGGGCCGGCCGCACAGCATTTGTATACCCAAGCGGGTTTATATACCGTTAAATTAACATCATTTAACCAAAGCGGGTGTGCGGATAGCATTACACAAATTGTTAAGATCACAGAAACACCAAAAGCTATTTTCACACCAGGCGATAGCATAATCTGTGGCAACAGTGCCACCATTACGTTTAAAAATGGTTCGACCTATGGCGGAGCCGATCCCCTTACTTATAGATGGTTTATCAATAATACTCAGGTTGCAACAAGTAAGAATCTCACCTATGCATTTAACCCCGCTGCAGGTACATTACCAGTTGTTTACCAGGTTAAACTGATCACATCCAGCACGGTTGGTTGCCCTGATACGGTGATCCACAACATGCATTTTAACCCAATACCGGTTGCCACTTATACAGTAACAAGCAAGGTGGGCTGCGTACCTTTTACTCCAAGCATCACCAACAGCACCATCTACGCTGATCAATATAAATGGTATTTGAATAATCAGCTCGTCTCAACCGTTAAAACGCCGCCCCATATCGTACTTAGTCAGCCTAATGCCGCTTACACGCTAAAACTGGTTGCCAGTAATAGTTTGGGCTGCCGTTCGGACAGTATTACATTGGGATTGAACACTTATCCAAAACCAAAAGCATCATACACTATTCAGGATACGGTATCCTGCAATGGGGCACTCGCTATCAATGTAACAAATACCAGTGTGGGCGCTGTTGCCTATATCTGGAACTTTGGCGACGGCAGCCCGAATTCAACCGCGGTAAAACCAACATATACCTATAGTACACCAGGAGTTTATAAACTAATGCTCATAGCAACTAACAATACCTCCTGCCCGGATACCGTTACACACCTGATCGAGATTGCAAACCCTCCAAAGGCTACCTTCACAGCAAACCAGGTTTCGGGCTGTACATTAATAAGCCCAACATTTCAAAACGCGTCGATTAATGCGAGCAGTTACCTTTGGGATTTTGGCGATGGCACAACCTCAACCCAAAAGAATCCGACACACTCTTTCAACTACGTTAATTCGCCATATACCATAACTCTTACCGTCACCGGCGAGTACGGCTGTACAGATAAATCGATATTGACCAACTACATCAGCGTAGCGGCGCCACCTATTGCAGATTTTTCGGTTTCCCCGGATACCATTATTAAAATACCTAACCATACATTTAATTTCACCGATTTAACACCGGGCACCATAACTAAGTACGCCTGGGATTTTGGCGATGGCAAAATATCGGTAGACAAGGATCCATCGCATACCTATGCTGATATAGGCACTTATAAAGTAAGCCTCACGGTTACCAATAGCGATGGCTGCCAGCATACACGCGTGCATACCGTAAAAATTATACCTGTACCACAATATTTATATGTGCCTAACGCTTTTGAACCGGGCAGCTCAAAAAGCGAACTGAAAACATTCAATGTGCGGGCCACCGGCCTTCTTGAATATAACTTAAGGATATTCAATAAAATGGGGCAAATGCTTTTTCAAACCACAACGATCGATTCGAACGGTGTGCCGATGCAAGGCTGGGACGGAACCGCAGATGGTAAACCTGTGCCGCAGGATGTATATATTTGGGATATCAGCGCGCGCTTTTTAGATGGCACGAGCTGGACAGGCATGAATTACAACGATGGACGTGCAACAACCAGAACAGGAATTATACATTTGGTGAGATAAGTGATATGAGAAGGATAATGCTGTTTTTTTTATTGTCGTTTTTAGCCGGTACAACAGTGCACTGTCAGGATCATATTTACTCGCAGTTTTATAACGCACCCATCTACCTTAATCCAGCACTCAACGGCCAGTTTGAGGGCGATTACCGCATCAACATGATTTACCGTAACCAATGGACAAATCTTCCCGGGCCACTAAACTATTATACCTTTTCGGCTGACCTGAGCCTGCCGCAGGTCAACGGCGGCGTCGGGCTGATGGTCACCAAATCATCCGAAGGTACGGCCTATCTCGATAAGATCAATATCGCGGGCATTTACTCCTACCACGTAGAACTTGAAAATGGAGATCTGGCGTTCGGCTTGCAGGCGGGCATGACCAATCGTAAAATTGATGAAGATAAGTTGGTATTTCTCGATCAATTGGGGTCAACCGGCATTATACCCGGAGCCTCAAGTTCAGCCGCAGAGCTTCAACTAAATCACCGTTTCTTTTTTGATGGCGGCGCAGGCATAAACCTTGTACTTGGCAATTTCATGATTGGAGCTTCCGGACAGCATTTAAACAAACCTAATCAATCGTTTACCGGCGTATCGTCGCAATTGCAGCCCCGGTACAACGGCTATGCCAGCTGGAAGATATCGACTAACGCCAATTTTGAAGATAGCCCATCCATCATTCCGTCGGTTGTTTTTACAACACAGGATCGCGTTAATTCTGTTAGTGCCGGAATGCAGTATAAAAACCGGAGTGTTAACGTAGGCTTATGGTACCGAAGCACCTTGCAACAGCAGGACGCTGTGGTTATATCTGTTATATTCGATCTGTTTGGCACGGATGATCATAAATCGCGCTTCGGCCTCAGCCACGATATCACCACTTCTAAACTGATCTACTCTAAAACCGCCGGTACTACTGAAGCTTCATTTAGCTATGAATCGACGATACCTGGCCGCGGCGAATATGAAATTAAGAACAACGCTAACCGTTGTTACAATTTTTATTAACGGGCACTGCTTATTGAGATAGTTTGACTTTCAAGACCATCGGCAGTTGCCTTTAACTTAATTATGCCGGTCTTATCAGCCTTGGCGCGAACAATAACCAGGCAAAGGCCATTAAACGCACTCCGTTGATGTGAGCCGAATGAAACAAGGTTTGCCGCATCGCCATTATCCGTAGAGACAATCTCGCCAGGGCCATCGATGGAAAAACTGATATTGTTTTTAGCACGTGGAACCGTTTGACCATCTTTATCGCAGATCCGTACCGTGACAAACGAAAGGTCTTGTCCATCGGGTTTTATTATGGGATTGTCTGCAGACAAATGCAACTTATTGGCCTCTCCGGTAGTTTTAACCGAGGTCTCGGCCCATATTTTTCCATTTTTGTATGCTACCGCCTTTAACTCGCCAGGTTCATATCTCACACTGTCCCACCGCAGCCGATACTCATAAGGCTGCATTTTTTTTCGTCCTAAAGATCTTCCGTTAAGAAATAATTCAGCTTCATCGCCCGAGGTAAATATATGCACTGGGGTAACCAATCCGATACGATCGGGCCAGTTCCAATGTGGTAAAATATGTACCGTTGGCAACTCTGGTCTCCATTGTGACTGGTATAGGTAATAACGGTCCTTTTTAAATCCGGCCAGATCAATGATTCCAAAGTACGAACTGCGGGATAAATAATAGGGTGTAGGCTCGCCAAGATAGTCCCAGCCACTCCAAACAAACCCGCCCGCTACATATGGATGTTTCGCCATCGAAGCAAACACCTTATCGGCCGAAGAACCGAAATCGACAGAATAGAGCTCGTAAGCACTAACCTGCTGTTGTTTTGGATCGCCGCCAACTTTATCAGTTATGGGCGAACTATTGCCGCTGTAAACCGGGAATAGATACTCGCCCCGACTACTTAAAGCCGCGGCGTTCTCGGTGCTGATGATTACTTTACCAGGAAATTTGTCGTGAAACTTAGGAAATAACGGAGGGGTATTGATACCCTTTAACCCTGAATATGCGGGTCCATTACGAATACCCTCGCCTTGGTAATTCAAGCTGATAACATCTGCCACTGCCGGTAAGGGCATATCAGGTTTGGCATAATTCATCGAAACCGTGGCGGGCCGGGTTGGATCCTCATCTTTAACTATCGCGTATAGCTGTTTGGCTATCTTCGCTCCTGTCTTTCCGGTATATTGTTCGCCAACCTCATTGCCAAAGCTCCACATAATCACCGAAGGATGGTTCTTATCGCGGCGCACCAGGGCACGCAAATCCTGCTCATGCCAGTCCGAAAAAATGAGATGAAAATCGAGCGGTGTTTTTTTTAATTCCCAACTGTCAAATATCTCATCAATCACTACAAATCCCATCTTATCTGTTAAGTCCAATAGCTCAGGCGCCGGGGGATTGTGCGCTAAGCGTATCGCGTTACAACCCATTTCTCTCAAACTTTCAAGCTGACGTTCGGCTGCGCGTTTATTAAAAGCCATTCCCAATGACCCAAGATCAGAATGTTGATTAACCCCCTTCAGAAAAATCTTCTCTCTATTGATCAATACTCCTTTAACCGGATCAAAGCGTATATCCCGTATTCCAAAAGGTGTTTTATAGGTATCAACTATTTTGCCTTTGAAAGATACGGTTGTGACAGCCACATAACGGCTCTGGTTCCGTTCGGGGAGCGGGCGCCATAACTGAGGATGCAAGATGATCACAGAGCCGGAAACGGTTTTGCTTGCCTTGCTTTTTAAATAAACTCTGCCGGAGTCAATTTTTGCAACCGCGAGTCCGACCGCGTTTTCTTGGGCTCCCATAAGAAAAAACTGTGTTTCCACACTATACTCTCCACTTACTTTGCTATCGTTATCAAGGGTAACCTTTAAATTGATTTTAGCAGATGATTTGGATACATCCGCGGTTTGAACGAAAGTACCCCATTGGGCTACATGTATCGAATTTTCGATATTTATCCAAACATTACGGTAAATCCCACCGCCCGGATACCATCGTGACGAATTAGCCGGATTATCTAACCGAATAGCCAATTGATTTTTTCCACCAGGAATAACAAATGGTGTCAAATCAACACGCCATGAGCTGTAACCATATGGCCAGCCACCTACAAGTTTACCGTTGCACCAAACCGCCGCATATGACATTGCTCCATCTACATCTAAAAAGATAGATTTGCCTATGGCAGATGCTGGTATATCAAGCTTTCGCCGATACCAGGCTACACCCTGAACGGGCAAACGCCCCATCCCACCGCCTACAACTGCTCCTGCACCCTTGTAAAACGGACCTTTAACGGCCCAGTCGTGAGGTAAATTCACGTTTTCCCAGTCTTTATCATCAAAATCCGATTGTACAAATGGAAAATCTCCGCCGGGATCACCCGAAGGGCGAATATATCTTTGCTTCGGGTTTTTAATAAACTGATTCCCGGTCGGCAGGATATAGGGTTTAAGTACAGACCGCGCCGCCTCTATTTTAATTGCTTCCGTCGGCCGCGCATCTGCCGGCTTATCATCCGCCTCGCCCTTCACCTCGGGGCGAACATCGTATATCAGCTGGTCTGTTTCCTTACCTGAATCGTATTTATAGAACTTCCAGCCATCGTTTATTAAGATTCGCTGTTGCTGGGCCCGGTTGTCGGAAATCGGTCCGGTTGATTGTGCAATAATTTGAGATCCTTTAAAAATGATGACCAGTACCAATGAGGTGATTTTGCGGACATGGTAATTGGCGAATAAGAAAGTAATTCGTCTCAAGAAAAAATTATGATTCATTTCTGTTATAATGTTGATCGGTTAGTTTTTATCCCAACCAATACACAACAAGGTTCATAAAAGTTAACTGTTTGAGATACGACATTTGAAGTTTTTAATATGCTCAAATGTTCAAGGACTAAATTAGTTAGAGATATCCTCCAATCGCGACCTGCTATCTTTACGTTTTGAACTGATATATTCGGAAGGTAAAACGTTGTACGTAGCTTTAAAAAGACGCGAGAAATAGCTTGGTGTACCAAAACCCGTCATGTAAGCAATTTGTGCCACATTATAATCACTCTTTTCCAAAAAGGTTGCAGCCCGGTCAAGTTTTATCGAGCGTATATACTCAATAGGCGTAAGCCCGGTGAGCTGCAATAATTTGTGGTAAAGCGAGCCCCTGCTCATCCCAACGTGCTTACTCAGGTCTTCGACGGACAATTCAGGATCATTCAACTTATCATCGATGTATTTAACAATGGTGTTCAATAACTTCGCATCGTTAGATTCTATCTCGATCTCTTTGCTGCTTACACTAATTTGCTTAGAGTAAGTATCCTTAAGGGAACGGTTGTACAACAATAAATTCCTGATCCGTGTATTTAATATTTCGAAATTGAATGGCTTGGTCAGGTAATCATTCGCGCCCGATTCCAATCCTTTTATCTGTCCTTCTTCGCCGCTAATAGCGGTTAGGAGGATTACCGGAATATGATTTGTTCTTTTGTCGGCCTTTATTTTTTGACTAAGTTCTATGCCATCCATATATGGCATGCTGATGTCGCTTACCACCAACTGAGGGTGACAGGCCAATGCCTTTTGCCAACCTTCTTTACCATTCGTGGCTTCGATAATGTGATAAAAGCTTTGTAAACTATCTCTAAGATAAAAGCGAAACTCCTCGTTGTCTTCAACCAGTAAAACAGTGGCCATTTTATCATCCTGGGGCAATTTAGCCTCATCTAAGTTATTGTGCGCAATATCTTCCTGCCATTCCCCATCTGTAATTTCATTTGAAAGTTGAAGATTGGTTTCAATAACGGGTAGTACTAAGTAAAAGATAGAACCCTGCCCGGGTGTACTTTCTACCGAGATTTCTCCTCCATGAAGCTGTACAAACTCCTTTACAATCGACAGCCCAATTCCACTACCTTGATTTAATATGGATGCATTATTGTTTTCCATAAAAAAGCGGTCAAAAATACGGTTCTGTAATTCAGGGCTGATTCCAATACCCGTATCAGAAATTGTAATACAGAACCTGGGCGAATGCTGACCGTCGCCTTCTTTAACCGACGTTTTTATTCTAATTTCTCCTCCAACACCGGTAAACTTGAAAGCATTTGACAGTAGATTAAAAATAATCCGTTCAACCTTGTCATGGTCAAAAGCTGCGGGCAAACTTTCAACAGAATTAGTTACTATCAAAGAGATCTTTTTTCGCTCAGACAAATCGTGAAATGATTCAGCCGCCTCTTTAACAAATGCAATAAGGTCCCCGGGCGAAAGATTCAGTTTCAACTCCTGCTCTTCCATCTTTCTGAAGTCGAGTAATTGATTAACCAAATTGAGCAACCTGCGCGCATTCCTTCTGATCATTTTGACCTGCCCCGTGATAGCCGGATCTTTCGGTATCGCGAGCAGTTTATCAGCCGGCGCCAATATTAATGATATTGGTGTTCTAAACTCATGGCTAAGATTGGTGAGAAACTTAATTTTTTGCAAATCAAGTTCGTGAATCCGTTCAGCTTCTATGCGGTGCTGCTCTACTAACCGTTGCGCATTTATCTTTTCCTGCTGTAGCTCTAAACTATTTTTTATCTTTTGAATGCCTCTCTGTCTCAGATAAAACAAAAGCGCCCCCGCAACAAGGATGTATAACAGGTAAGCATACTTAGTTCGCCAGATTGGTGGAAACACATGGACTTTTATGGTAGTTGTTTTACTGTTCCAAACGCCTTCGTTATTACCTGCTCTTACTTCAAATATGTAATCCCCGGGGTCGAGGTTGGTGTAATAGGCCGTTTTTTCGCTTTTGACAAAGTTCCAGTCATGGTCAAAGCCCGCAAGTTTATAAGAGTAGTGATTTTGCTGAGGCGTGGTATAATTTAGTGCAACATAGCTGATAGAGAAGTTTTGACCATAAGGCAGGTTGATATCTTTGGCCGAGCTTATCTGTTGATCAATCGGTGAGTTCTCTCCGGGTATTACGGTATTATTTGCTACTCTCAATTCAGTCAACAAAACAGGTGGCATAAAATCGTTTGTCGGGAGAGTGACCGGCGAGAAATAATTGAAACCGTCCTGGCCCCCAAAAAAAAGCTCACCGTCCGAAGTAATCATACCCGCCCCCAGTATGAAAGGGCTATCCTGCACTCCATTAGAACGGGTAAAATTTTTGATCTTTTTTGTCTTTGGATCAATACTGCTAATGCCTTTATCCGTACTTACCCATATTAAACCCACACTATCTTCCAATATCTTATAAATAATACCGTTGGCCAAACCGTTGCTTTCATTCAACTGAGTAAACCGGCCGGTTTTTTTGTCGAAAAAGTTTAATCCGCCGCCGTTTGTACCTACCCAGGTATTGCCCGCTTTATCGTGATAAATGCTGAACACTGCGTCATCCGAAAGATTGCTATTGGATTTATTATAAAGCGTAAAGTTTCGCTCTTTGGGATGATATACTGCTATTCCTGTGCCTACCGATCCTAGCCATATGTTGCCACCTTTGTCTTCTGCCATTGCCCGCATAAAACCGTTTAAAGGGAGTAACAGGTCGTCCTTGTTTTTAGGATGCTTGTTACATCTTAAAAAAGTCCCGGTTTGCGGATTAAATATATCTACTCCGCACCCGTTAGTTCCGATCCATATCAAGCCTTTGCTATCGTGCCGGACAAAGAAGATATCATTTTGGCTTAACTCGCGATCGGTAGTGCCCGTTAAGTATTGCTTGTACTGAGCTGTTAAAAGGTCGTATACAAATAATCCGTTTTGAAAAGTACCTATCCATAACTTGTTTTTTGAATCCATATCCATCGCCAGAATCGACAACGAGTTACTGGAACGGTTAATTTTACTCCTGATTCCGTAATGATCAAAAAGCCCGGTATTGCGATCAAATAAATGGAGACCACCGCCATCGGTGCCTATAAAAATGCGGCCATCTTTATTTTCTGCAAAGGAAGTAACTGCAGGAAATGACAAACCTTTCGGATCGAATGGGCTACTACGCTTCAGATTAAACAAAGCTAAATTGGGGTCGTATTTGTTAACTCCTCCCTGATAAGTGCCAAACCACATTATGCCCCTTTGGGCCACATAAATACTTTTTATAGCCTTATGGCTAAGACTGAATGATTTGCGACGGTCGGGCCTGATATTCTCAGAAGTATAATTATTGCAATCAAAAATACTTATGCCCTCTTCTGTACCAAGCCAGAGCTTTCCTCCACGGACCACTGTTGCTGAATAAATCACATCACTGGAAATTGAGGTTGGGTGCAGATCTGAATGATGGAAAGTTAAAAAACTCTTCCCGTCTGGCATGAGCATATCCAGGCCATTGTCTGTTCCAAAAAACAAACGCCCTTGTTGATCCTGTGTGATGGCTCTTATATCGTCTCCACTGATACTTGCAGGATCAGAAGGGTTCTTAACAAAAGCAACAAACTTTTTACTTTTCTCGTTAAAAAGTAGCAAGCCTGCATTTGTACCTATCCACATTTGATGTTGCCTGTCTTCAAAAAACGTTAGCACAACCAAAAACTCAACAGAGCTGGTGAGCAGATTGGTTATATCGATAGTCTCAGTCTTTCCGATAGCAGGATCCAGGATCTTGAAGTTACCGTAGCTACCGGCCCATATCCTTCCCAGATGATCCTGGTACAAAGACCGGATGTTCGCTGGATTCTGCTCAGCTTTGTCGCCGTTATAGGCAACAAATGAGCTGTGCCTGGAGTCGTAATACACCAGCCGGCCAGCCGTTCCTACCCATAACTTTCCGGAGCGGTCTTCGAGTAGGGAAAGGATTTCGTTAGATGGAATGCTAGAGGTGTCGCGTTCAACATGGTTGTAAACTGTAACATTAGTGCCATCAAATTTATTTAACCCATCGTTCGTCCCAAACCATATCAAGCCGTCTTGATCTTGTAAAATAACGTTAACAGTATTTGAAGAAAGACCGTTTTTGGTAGTTAAAGCAGTGAAATTATATTCCTTTTGTCCAAAAGCACAATTACAAATAAGTAACGCGCTTATCAGTAAAAAACAAGTACCACCACTCAAAAACTGTTTAATCATAATTAAAATCCGGCAACGTAAAATGTTAGATCAGTAAAGCACTGGCAACGTCAGAATATCTACGGGCTTTGGCTTAATTAACTGGCTATTAGCAAATATACGTCAGACTTGCCGAAATGTACTACTACAAATGTTTAAAATCAGGTGTAAATATCGCTGTATAAATCGTGATCGTTATTCAAAGACAAACCAATTAATTCGACACTCACTTCCGGTTACCCCAAAAAACTTTATTGTTAATTTACGTTTCCCTGCGGTCTGTTTGATCTTTGCCTGGGTCGTTTCAAATTTTTGCACGCCGCCTGTGTTATGAATAATCAACTTGCCAATAGGACTTTGCTGATCATCAACAAAAAACCTTAGCTCCCCGGCTTGGGTGCCAGTTGCGACACGGGTACTTATACTCTTATAGCCTTTGCCAAAATCAATCTGATCGAAAGTCAAGGCCCCTTCATTTTGAATAAAAACATCCTGATCTTTTAAGCCTGGCGTATCTTTACATATCTCAACGTGAGCTTTTTTTATTTCATCATACATTTCTGCTTCAATTTGCGTATTAGCTTTGAACAGGTTTGCAGGACCTTTGCGCGTGTTCATTTTAAACCAATTGATATCAACATAACCGCCCAATTTTTGGGTTGCATAATTAAAAAGTGCAAACCTGTTACCGGTAAACATTTTTAAATTGAACCTCATATTAAATATGTCGCCGATTCGCTTAAATTTCAAGTTATCAAAACTGTAAAAGAATTTAACCTGATCTGATGTTGTGATTGCTTCGGCCCTTAAAAATAACTGAGCCCTATTATTAGTTGCAATACTATCGGTCACTGCACCATTATTACACACCACTATTTCTCTAACACCATTTTTCATGGCAACGCCAATGTAGGCATAAGGGTCTTGAAAAATGTCCAATCCGCATACATCGCCATTAGTCATCTTGCTGATATCAAATTCAGCTGTAACTGTAGAATACGGGCCAAACATGCGTTGTGTAAGTGTATTGCGAGCTTGAGGCAAACTAGTAACGACTTTTGCAGTATTTAAGCGCAGGTAACCTTTACGTACTGTAAGAGACCAGCATGAATCGTTGGGGTTATGATTCCACGACCATTGCATGCCTAATGCCGGCGTATCAAACTCGTCGCTTATGGGCAAAACTTTTACCGGCCAGTTATGGCCCACATCGGGTTTTTTATAGGTAACCACAGCTTTTCCATTTTCACCAACTATCGGCCAGTTATCTATCCAGGTAACAGGCTGTAAAGTGGGCACGCGGCCAACACCATCCCTATCCTGAAAAATAATGCTCCACCATTGGCCGGTTTGGGTTTGTACCAACGCCCCCTGGTGAACCCCTTTACCTGCGAGATTCATATCATCCTTCAATACGACTTTCTCCTCGTACGGGCCGTATATGCTTTTCGCTCTTAGAGCAACCTGGTATCCGTCGCCGCCACCATACGTTGCATAAATATAATAGTAACCGTTTATTTTGTACACGTGGCTCCCTTCTAAACCCTTACGCTGCACTTTATCAAAAATAACACTGTCCTTGCTGATAGGGCTTAAATTTTCGTCTACTTCGGTTATGGATAGTTTTGAATAACCATGCACAATATAGATCCTGTCATCATCGTCGAAAAACAATCCGGCATCGTAATAGGGCTTAGGCAGTTTATGCAATGTCCAGGGGCCTTCGGCTTTATCGGCTGTCAATAACATTCCGCCTTCGTCTAGCGTCACAAACAGCACGTAAAATTTGCCTTTATGATAACGCAAACTACTGGCCCATTGCCCGTGTCCATACCGGTTACCGCCACTCAGATCGTAAAAAGGATGTTGTTTAAAACGCTGCACCGCATTTGCTGCATACTCCCAGCTAACCAGGTCCTTTGATTTTAAAATAGGCACGCCCGGAAAAAAGTACATACTAGTCGCCACCATATAGTACGTATCATTTACCCTGATCACATCATTATCCGGAAAATCAGACCAGATGATCGGATTGGTGTAAGTGCCGTTTCCATTATCTGATTGCTGGGCGTATATCGAGCATGGCATAAGCAACATGCAGGTTATGTTAAAGAGCCAACGACACTTGCAGTATTTTTTCACAGTGGTATTTAAGTTAATAAAAAGGGGCCGTATCAAATGGTGATACAGGCCCCGTTAAGCAACAAGGTTTGTTAATTAACAGATTTAACGTAAGGTACTATCCTGTAGTTTCCAAAAGCGATCTGGAACGATGGGATTGGGCTACCGGCAAAAGTAGCGCCCCCGCTATCGGTAAAGGCATTATTAATAAACATAAAGTAGGCATCTTTACCGGTTAATGCTGTAATGGCCGCAGAAACGGTTTTACCGTTCAATGCTGAAAATTTGCTTAAAGGCATGGTTACGGTCTGCCAGCCGTTCATAGTTACCGGAACAATTGTGCCATTAACATCCCACGCCGCATAATCGCAACGGTAAGTATTGTTTCCGTTAACCAGGTCAACCCTAATCCATCCGCTGTTCCACGTCACCGGGATATAGATATCAAACTGTAAGGCCAGGTTGTTAACTAATGTCGATCCGTTGATATAGGTTGGCGCTTTTTGTTGCACCACTGTCAAAGCCGTTTCGGGGTGAAAGTGAAAACCGCCTACCTCAGTTGATGATAATGCTACGGTAGTTGGGGCTGTTGGTACCATACGGTAGTTTGCCGGGTTTTTAGTACCTGTTGTTGTTGCCGGAAAAGCCGCGGTTTGTGTGCCCGTAATATTTGAGCCATAGTTATAAACGCCATTACCATCGGCTGGGAAAGCGGCAATCACGATACAATCCTTATGGTTCATATAGTTATAAGAGATTGCTTCGCCATTTGCTCCTTTAACATCAATACCTCCGGCTGTTGTTGTTGCGCCGGTTGGTACCGTACACGTAATACTCTTGTAGTCGGTACTTAACGTAAACTGGCCGGATGTCAGGGTAACATTACCCGGAAAAGTGATACTGGTAATATCGCGCAGGTTTGTGCCATACATAATAAAGCTATCACCAACCTGTGGTAAAGAATGGGATACATCGTTTACAACCGGTGCGGGGCCAAGGATGGGGAATTTATAGGTGTAATCGTCGTACAGGGTAACAATGCGGATGGTATTGCGCAGGGTGGTGTCCTTCACATCCGATCCGTAAGGAATGGTTGATGGGATGGTCATCATAATGTTGGTTTCGGTAACGTAGTTGGGATTTACCGAAATCTGTACCCCGTTAACATAAATGGCCGTTGCGGAAGTGAACCCCGAACCATTAAGCCTTACCAGTGTCCCGGCAACTACTTTGGTGATTCGTTGGTTAGTGATACCTGCACCTTGCAGCGTCACACTATCCACTGTAACCTTTTTACCACCTCCGGTACGTTGATTATCTTTTTTACAGGAAGACAATGCCAGCAAAACGATAGCGATCCCCAAAACCAATTGTGTGAGAGGCGTTATTTTATTTCGTGTTTTCATTTTTGTCTAAAATTGATCGTTAAAAATTAAAAGGTACAGGTGTATCGCGCAATGATGGGTTGAGTACCAATTCTGTTGCCGGATACGGCAATACCAATTGAGTAGCAGTAGCTGTGTTAAGCGGATAACCGTCTAACAGAGGCGTGCCGTTGGTATTGGTCCTGAAGGTAAAACCGTTAGGTGTAGTGCCGGTTAAATAATAATAGAACTGGGCACGGTGCATTTTGCTGGGATCATTGTTTGGATTATTGATATAATCCAAAACGTTCGCCTGATCCCAATATGCCCAGCGAACCAGGTCGTACCAGTACTGCCCTTCCATGGCTAATTCGCAGCGGCGCTCATCGCGAATATCTTGTAAACCGATCTGGGTTACTGCCGTTAAACCGGCCCTGGTACGTACCTTATTAAAATACAACAAAGCATCAGGGTCCGTCGTGGTGGTATTGGTACCCAAAACCGCTTCGGCATACAATAAATAAACTTCGGCCAAACGCAGCATTGGTGCCGCCAGGCCCGAGTTACCATTGATAGCAAGGCCTCCGGAATCTTTAACATTACCAACCACGTGTTTTTTAAAGGTTGGATAGCCGAAATTTGCCGGGATCACAAAGTTACCTGCCGAATTGAGGTACGTAGGCGATTGTGCACTGCCGGTAAGATAGGTATACACAGCGCCGGGGTAAAAATAAGTAGCCTTTTGACGACTCACTTCGTGCCTGCTGTACATCAGATTAATCAAATCGCCTGAGGCATAAAGGTATCCGCCGTAAGCAGTTAAACCATCTGTAACGGCGGTGCCGAAGGCCAGCCAGTCCTGGTTGCGGTTACCGGTACCGTAAACTGAGGAACCGGGAACAAACTGAAGTGAAAAAAGCGACTCAGAATTGTTATTGTTCTGTACCCTGAAAAGCTGCTCATAGTCGCTCATCAGGCTATAGTTAGGATCTGAACAAACTTGCTTTGCGGCATTTTTAGCAAGGGTATAATAATCGTTAGCTGCTTTTGGCCATTTTGCCGAAAACTTGTTGCCTCTGGCATAACAGGCTGCGGTAATGTACAACCGCGATAATACGCCTAACGCACTCGATTTGGTTACACGGCCTTTATCATCGGTAGCCGGCAGCCATTGCGCAGCGTATTCCAGATCACGGATGGAATATTGCAGCACATCTTCGAAAGTATTGGGCGGACGTAAAAAGTTTTTGGCCGCGGCAGCTGGATCTTCGACAATCGGCACATTACCCCAGCACGAGCCAAGGTACCAGTACGCCAAACCACGCATAAACCTGGCTTCGGCAGTACAGGCATTAACATTAGCCTGCGATACCCCATGTGTTAACGCCTGCCCAATGTTATTGATCACATAATCAGATTGGGTTACAACCAGGTACAGCGACGCCCAGGCGTTATTCAAATCGGCCGTTTCCGAGGTTTCGGTCCACCTGATAAACGAGGCGGCGCCACTATAGGGCGTAAACATATTGCCGCCCTTTCCATCACCAAGTGTAAAATAGTATTGGCTCGAAAAGGCATACCAAACTTCGGCATACAAGGGCGCGGTAGCGGCCCGGCAGTCTTTATAGGTAGCAAAATAGTTATTCAATGTTAACAAACTCGACGAGTTAACGTCCAATATTTCCTTTTTACACGAGCTTGATGCCAGCAGTGAAAAGGCAATGGCGAGTATATATGTTATTTTTTTCATCTGTTTAAATTTTAAAGGCCTAAAGTAAAACCAATAGAATAGATCCGCGGCGACGGGTAACGGCCGGGATCGATACCGTTTAACAAAGGGTTTTGGCTCGCTGCGGAGTATTGTGCCTTAGTCATACCAATTTCAGGGTCATAACCGGTATACTTGGTTATGGTAAACAAGTTGGTAGCGCTCGCTATCGCTTTAAAGCTGCGTACGCCTATCCTGCGGAGCAGTTTTTGCGGGATGTTGTATCCTAACGTTACGTTCTGTAATCGTAAAAACGAAGCGTCTTCCACAAAACGCGAAGAGAAACGGCTGTTGGCGTTAGGGTCGGTACCACTCATTCGGGGCATTAACGGATCGCCGCTGCTTACATAAACATTATTAACATCAGCGGCCGAACCGGCAGGGTTAATCATCGATAGATGCGCATAAAACAAAGCTGCCCTTTCTGTAATGTTACTGGTTTGGTTAGGATCATCAAACGGGACATTGAGGAAGTTAACCACCTTGTTGCCGTACACTCCGTTAAAGAAGAAAGACAAATCAAAGTTTTTGTAAGATAAAGTATTGCCGATGCCGTAGGTAAATTTTGGCAGCGGGCTGCCCAGGTCTTCTCTATCCAGCTCATTGATCACTCCATCGTGGTTATAATCTTCAAACAACAAATCGCCAACCCAAACACCCGACTGGCCAACAGAAACGCCTGCCGGCAGAGCAACCGGGTTACCGTTTGCGTCTTTCAAATCAGCAGCCGAGTTGATACGTCCGATAAGTTTGTAACCGTAAAAATCTCCTACGCTTTGGCCGGCAACACTTTTGGTGATAATGATATTGGCGCCCGATACCTGGTAGGTGCCGTATAACAGGGCATTTTCAGTATTTAGTTTCACTATCTTGTTGCGGTTAAGCGAGAAGACAAAGTTTGATGCCCATCTGAACCCGGCATTCTGAATATTGATAGTATTTAAGCTGAACTCGAAACCCTTGTTTTCCATAGCGCCGATGTTGGCCCAGGGCGGCGTGGTTTGGTTAACGATAAGCGTACCAGTACCTGTGTAAGCCGGCAAGGTTAATTGCAACAACAGATCATTGGTTTGCTTTAAGTAAGCATCGAATGTAAACTGTATCCTGTCGTTAAACAGGCCCAGATCTAAACCAACGTTATATGAATCTGTTTTTTCCCAGGACAGATCCGGGTTAGGTACATTTGCCACAAGGTGACCCGTGCCATAAATAGTTGGCGAATTGGTTAAGATAGCCGCGTAAGCAAACGGTAATACATTGGAGTTACCCACTTTGCCGTATCCCAGGCGCAGCTTAAGATTATCGATAGTTTTAAATTTCTTCATAAAACCTTCTTCGGTAATGCGCCATGCTACCGATGCCGACGGGAAAAGCCCCCATTGATGGCCTGAAGCAAAGTTTGATGTTCCGTCATCCCGTAAGGTGGCGGTTAACAAGTATTTATCCTTGTACGAATAGGATAACCTTGTAAAATAAGATAACACACCGCTTTGCGACGAATTACCCGCGTTTGCCGCTGTAGTAGCGTCGCCGGCATCAATATCGGTAACCAGGTTGTTACCGCCATAGCGTTGCGCCTGTATGTAGTTGGAAGTTCTTTGGGTCATTTCCTGGCCCAACAATAAGTTTACGGAGTGATATTTAGCTATTTTACGATCGAAAGTCAGCAAATTTCTCCAGGTCCAGTTAACGCTAAAGCGCTGCGACTGGTTATTGGTGATCTGCGAATTAAAAACAGATCCTAACTGATAGGTTGGGGTATAAGAATGATACAACTGCTCATCCAGCGATGATGCAAACTCCGAACGATAGGTAAGCCACTTTGTCGGTTTAATTTCGGCATATAAGTTGCCTAATACACCAAAACCTTTGTTGCCATTATCAATCAATTGCGCTAAAGCTAGGGGGTTCAGGAAGCCATCGTTAGGGTTATCCGGCCCACCGTACGAACCATCCAGGTTAAAGGCAGGCACTGTAGGCGTTTGCCCTACAGCGTTATAAATTAAGCCCCAGTCGCCAATGGTGGTTACTTGTTTGGTATTATTAAAGTTCATGGAACCGCCCATTTTAACCCAACTCTTCACTTTACTGTCAACAGCCAGGTTAACGGTGATACGCCTGAAACCCGAGCCGGCAGCAATACCGTTTTGGTTAAGGTAGCCGGCGCCAAACTTATAAGTAGTGTTATCGTTACCGCCTAATAATGTGAAGTTATAGCTTTGCATTGGTGCCGGACCAAATATTTCTTTTTGCCAGTTGGTGCCGGGGCCTAACAATGATGGATCCGCAAAATTGCTGTTGGCTACCAAATTGCGGATAGCGGCAATAGCATTGTAGTGAATGGCGTATGCCTGCAAATCGGCCATTGGTAAATAGCGTGGTACCGTTTGGGTAGTAAACTTGGCATCGAAATTAATTTGTGGTGCGCCTGCTCTACCTCTTTTGGTGGTGATAATAATCACACCATTGGCACCCTGGGCACCGTAAATAGCTGTGGCCGAAGCATCCTTCAATACGTCAATCGATTCGATATCCGATGGGTTGATTGACGAAAAAGCATTTTGATAATAACTGCCTGTACCCGAGCTGATGATCACACCATCAATAACATAAATAGGCTCGTTAGTTGAGTTAATTGAATTTAACCCCCTGATCTGTATCGAAGAACCTCCACCCGGCGTCCCTGAATTTTGGGTCATTACCAAACCGGCTACCCGGCCTTGTAATGCCTGATCAAGCGAGGTCACCGATGCTTCCGCGATTGTTTTCGAATCGAGCGTACTCATTGCACCCGTAACCAGGGCTTTTTGTTTGCTTTGGTAGCCTATCACCGCCACCTCTTTAAGCTCAGTAATATTAGGTACCAGGGCGATTCTCAGCATGCCTTTAATGGAAGATAAAGGCAGCTCCTGCGAAAGATATCCTGTAAAAGATATAACTAACACCGCCGCACCCGGGAGCCTTTTAATAGTAAAATCCCCATTGTAGTCTGTAGATACAGCGGATGCGTTGTTGTCTTTATAACGAATTGTTGCCCCTGGCAACGATTCCCCCTTTTCGTCGACCACCTTTCCTCTGATATTAGGCTGGTCTTGTGCTAAAAGAGAAATGGATAAGAAATTCACTGATATAACAATCAGGATAACTTTCCAAAATTTGATAAGTTGAAGTTCTCTCATACTGTGTGTTTAATTGGTTGGTAATTGGTATCTGTAGAGTTGTTGTGCAGGTCTTTCCCACAATTCTTAATAGGTGTTGATTTTAAGTTCGAATTTCTGTCATAGTTATCTGGGGTTATTAGTAGTTGTTATATTAATTTATAGACATTGGTTTTATAATTTTTAACATACTGGAATGTATTAACTGTTAGCATAACACTTATGCAATTTTGGTCTAAAAAAGAACTTTTTCAATACGTAATCGATTGCATAAAATATTTGTTTTTTTCACCTACATCAATTGCGACAATGGTTTCGGCTTACCGCCGGACAATAAATATTAGTGTGAAGTATAATTGGTTGCTTATAGTTAAACAGACTTTAACTTATTGGCTGGGTAAATGTCTGTGGTTTCAAAAACTAACGATAAGAACTTTCGTCAAAAAGATGCTACAAATGTTTAATTTATCGAAATACCTTCCATTTTCGGGGTTTATTAAAGAAAGGTAAAGAACTTACACGCGTCTAGCCTGAAAACACGCCACAATGTTTAGGCGGTACAAATGTCACACAAAAACAAAATAAGGCCCCAAAGCTTTATAACCTATTTTCATACGCGGCCTAACTCATTGAAGGGAACGATATTCCTTTGATCTTTCGGAAGAGCTCCACTGCATATAAGTCAGTCATGCCGGATACAAAGTCCAATACTGTTTGTATTTTGGAGTATTCGTCATTGGACTCAGTTAAAAACTGTTTCGGGATCAGTTCAACCAATTTTTCGTGGTATTTGGAACTGTGCTGCACATAAGCGGGTATAAACTCTTCCAGCAAACCGCCCATCACCTGGTAACCCGCTACCTCGATCTGCACTACCTGGCTATTATTGTATATTTTCTTTACAGATACTTTGGCAATATTTTTAACAATACCGCGATAAGGCTCCGGAATTTTATCCATTAAAGCAGCGTTGAACGTGCCATCAAGGATCGCGTCTTGCTCTTCATAAAACAGATCTGAACATAACCGCACCAATTGGTTGATCGAGCGGGCACGCAGGTAGCCCACTTTTGCGTCAACATCATCCATTTTTGCTAGTGTGACCGGTATCTTCGGGTCATCACATAAAGGCAGCAGTATATCCTCCACTTCCTGGTAACTCAATATCTTTAAACGGTGTGCGTCCTCCAGATCGACAATACTGTAGCAGATATCATCCGCCGCCTCGACCAGGTAAACCAATGGGTGCCGTTTATAGCTCAACGGTTCATTCTGATCCTGAATGAGTGCGAGCTCCGTTGCTATCCTGGTAAAACCCTCTTCTTCGGATTGGAAGAAGCCATATTTTTTGCGATGAATTTTTGTTTTGTCGTGACCCGCTAAAGAAGCACAAGGGTATTTGACTATCGCTGCTATAGTAGAATAAGTCAGCTGGAAGCCACCATAACCTTTTCCCGGATAATGATGAGTCAGCATCCGCAGGGCATTGGCGTTACCTTCAAAATGCACCAGATCATCCCATTGCTGCTCTGTTACCTTATGCTGATAACTGCTTCCTGCACCCTCGGCAAAATAGTGAGAAATAGCTGATTCGCCCGAATGACCGAAAGCCGGGTTGCCCATATCATGTGCCAGGCTGGCCGCACCGATCATATCTCCTATCTCACTAATTAAAGGGTAGCGATCGTCCAGATTTTTATCAGCTTCTTTTAATTTATTGTAAAATATCCGTCCAAGCGATTTACCGACACTTGCAACTTCTAAGCTATGGGTTAACCTGTTGTGCACAAAAACACTTCCCGGCAGAGGAAAAACCTGTGTTTTGTTTTGTAATCTCCGGAAGGGAGACGAAAAAATGATCCTGTCGTAATCCCGCTGAAACTCCGACCGTGCGTCTGCTTGATTCGCTACAAACTTCGCCTCGGCACCCCAGCGCTTTGCCGATAATAATTGATTCCAATCCATATATTTTTCCCGGCCTAATATACAGTACTTCGCCCGATTTTGCTTTGCCAATTCATGTCTTTCTGTGTCAACCAGATAATCAGTTTCTGGGAAAGGGCGTTTTATACTTGGGTATCGCTGCCACTTCATTTTTTATAAACTAAACATTTCGGGCAAACCTGTGTATATATCTGTGGACATTAACAATCCATATAAGTGAACTACGAAAAAACATTAGAACAAATACGCGAATATGTGCTGACCTTTTTTAAAGCGCATGCCGATAAACGCCTAACCTATCATAATGCGGCACATACCGAAGGTGTGGTAGCAGCAACAATACAAATAGCTAACCATTACCAATTAAACGATGAAGATTTTTTTGCGGTTTGCGCGGCTGCCTGGTTTCACGATAGTGGCTACGGGATTGACTTACAAAACCATGAAGAAAGAAGCGTAGAAATCGCTTCGGATTTTTTTAAGGATCATAAAATAAAGGATGATGTTTTCGAAAAGATAAGCGTTTGTATACTTTCAACAAAAATGCCTCAAAATCCAAAGGAGCTTTTGGAAAGCATTTTATGCGATGCCGACCTGTTTCATTTAGGTACTGATGATTTTGCCGGGAAAAGCAAACTCCTGCACGAAGAAGTTGAGGCCCTGTGCGGCAAAAAAATCGACAAAGTAGAATGGCGTCAAAAAAATATCGAGCTGATGCAAAGGCATCAATACCACACCGACTATTGCCAATTGCTGCTCAATGATCGGAAAGAAGGGAATCTCGAAAAACTAATCAGCAAGCAGCACAAAGCAGAGTCGAAAGCGAAGGAGGTTGAAGATGCGCCCGTGGTTGCTCAAGAAAAGCAGACCGGTATAACTGATGATCTGCATTTAAAAGTTAAAAAGGACAAAAAGCGCAGTAAAGGTGTTGAAACCATGTTGCGCATTACAGCCAGTAATCAACAGCGTTTGAGTAACATGGCCGATAGCAAGGCCCATATCATGATATCGGTAAACTCTATCATTATCTCGCTGCTTTTAAGCTTGTTATTGCGTAAAATAGATGAACATCCGGGCCAGTTAATACCAGCCATTGTGCTTTTAACGGTTAACCTGGTTACCATCGTCTTTTCGATACTAGCCACCCGCCCCAACGTTACCCAGGGAACGTTTACCGGCGAACAGGTAAAAAACCGTAAAGTTAACCTCATGTTTTTTGGCAACTTTTTTAAAATGCCTTTTGAGGATTACGAGGTTGGGATGAACGATATGATGAACGATAACAACTTTCTGTATGGAAGCATGGTTAGGGACCTGTACTCGCAAGGTGTTGTGTTAGGTCGTAAGTATCATTTGCTGCGTATGTCGTACAACGTTTTTATGTACGGGCTGATCGTTTCGGTTATAGCCTTTGTTATTTCAAGTACGATAGTTTAATATGGACAAGCCCATATTGACACCGCACTTTTCTGACAGAGATTTAAGCTGGCTAAAGTTTAACGAACTTATACTAGAGCAGGCGGCTAATCCTGCAACTCCGGTTATGGAGCGAATAAAATTTCTTTCAATTTATTCATCCAACCTCGACGAATTTTACCGCGTCAGGATACCCGTTTTACATGCTGTAGACCAGATCAAGGCAAAGGGCAAACAGATCGATATCCATGCTCCCATCGAACAGGCTATTGAATTGATCGAACATCAGCAAAAAAGGTTTGGTAAATTGCTGACCGGGAAGATCATTCCGGAGTTAGGGGATCATAACATAATTTTTGAGTATAATACGCCGTTAAGCGAATCCATTTTCAGTCAAACATCGAGCTGGTTTTATAGCCAGCTTATGGCCTTTTTACGTCCGGTTTATCTTTCAAAAAAAGAGTTTTATCCTAAAAATCACAGGTTATATTTCCTGATTATTTTAAAACGACCCGATGGTGCAGAAGAACAGATAATTTTAAATATTCCTTCAGATAAACTGCCGCGATTTTTCACCGTTAATGAGGGCAAAAAAATACACGTAGTTTTCCTCGACGATATTATCAGGTTTCATCTGCCTATTATCTTTAAAAACTGTACAATAAAAGGATGTTATTCTTTTAAAATAACCCGCGACGCGGAGATCGATCTGAAAGATGAGTATGACGGCGATATAGCTGAGCAGATAGAAAAACAGATCGACAAGCGTGAGTTCGGGCTGGCTACACGTTTTCTGTATTCGCCCGGCATCCCGTTAAGAGCGCTCGAAGCATTGATCAGCAAGTTCGACCTGCAAAAGGCTAACCACATGCCCGGTGGTGTTTACCACAATCTTAAGGATCTGTTTAACTTCCCGGTTAAAGACGCCAAGCTATCGTATCAGGAATGGGTGCCAATTATAAACTCCGATATCAAATCCGGTACTTCTATTTTCGATCATATCGCTAAAAGCGATAGAATGGTGCATACGCCATACGATAGTTATGATACGATATTGCGCTTTTTTAACGAGGCCGCGCTTGATCCAACGGTTGAAGAAATTTATGTAAGCCTGTACCGGGTTGCAAGTGACTCGCGTATCGTAAATGCGCTGATAAGCGCCGTTAAGATTGGCAAAAAGGTTAATGTGTTGATTGAGCTAAAAGCGCGCTTTGACGAGGCCAATAATTTAAAATGGGCAAAAAAATTAAAAAACGCCGGTGCAAACATTATCTACAGCGTTACCGCGCTTAAGGTACATGCCAAGGTTGCGCTGGTGAAACGCAGGCAAGGTGACCGACTCAAATACTTCGGCTTGCTGGGCACGGGTAATTTTAACGAAGGAACGGCGAAAGTATATACAGACCATATTTTGATGACCGCCAACATCGATCTGCTGCGTGAGGTTGAACTACTGTTTATATTTTTAGCTAAACGTATAAAGCCTGAAAAACATCAGCCGATAGAATTTAAATATTTATTGGTATCAAAGTTTAACTTACAGAAGCGGTTTATTGAAATGATAGACCGGGAAATCGCTTTTGCGAACCAGGGCCTGCCTGCCAAAATAACTATCAAGCTCAATAACATAGAGGAGCAGGTATTGATAACTAAATTATACGAAGCCTCAAACGCCGGTGTACAGATCAATATCATCGCCCGTAGCATTTGCTGCCTGATACCCGGAGTTGAAAATATGAGTAAAAACATTACCGTTACCCGGATAGTTGACCGTTACCTGGAGCATGGCCGTATCTTTATTTTCAACAACAATAGCGACCCGGATGTTTATCTGGGTTCAGCAGATTGGATGAACAGGAACATTTACCACCGTATTGAAGTATGTTATCCGGTTTACGACCCACAAATAAAACGGCAACTCATGGATATTGTACAAATACAATTAAAGGACAATGTTCAGGCTGTGAGTGTTGATGCCGATTTGAATAACGTAGCGATTGAGCAAACCGCTAAAGCCTGGCAATCGCAACAGCAGGTTTATAAACTATTAAATAAGCAATCCCATTAACAAACACATCAACACCATGAAAAACTATATAGCCTACACAGTCGCATTATTGGCCTGTTCAGCCCTTGCAGGATGCGCGCAAAAACCGGTTTACCGGAGTCCGGCGGGTTACGATCTTACCAAACCCGTTAAATATACCATGCCCGATGCTTTACACGAGATATCGGGAATCGCATTTAAACAAGGTGATGCCGGTATGCTTTACGCCGAAGAGGATGAACATGGGCGTGTATATTATCTGCACCCGGGCGACAAAACCGCAAAGTACACCAGCTTTAAGCCTACCGGCGATTTTGAAGATATGGCCATATGCGGACAACAAGTGGTTATGCTGCAAAGCAAAGGAGTATTATATACCTTGCCCTTTGCCGAGGTAGGTAAACCGCAAACTAACAACGCGGAAAAATGGGAGGATATTTTACCGGAGGGCGAATACGAAGGTTTATATGCCGATGAAAAAGCCCAACAAGTTTATGTGCTGTGTAAACATTGCAGCGTTGATAAAACAAGTCAATCAAACAGTGGTTTTATTTTCGATCTGGCCGCCGATGGTTCAGTTAAAAAATCGGGCGATTTTATGGTGAATGTAAAGCATATTGAAGATATATCGGGGCAGGAAAAAGTACGCTTCCATCCATCCGGGCTAAGCCGAAACCCGGTTACTGGCGATTGGTGGATACTTTCGTCGGTTAATAAAATGATCGTCGTGGCAGATGCGAAATGGAAAGTAAGGGATGTATACACCTTAAATCCGGCTTTGTTTACGCAACCCGAAGGCATCACTTTCGACAATCAAAACAATCTGTATATCTCAAATGAGGGAGGCGATATGTCGGCCGGTAATGTTTTGAAATTTCCTTACCAAAAAACAGCTGGGAATTAGATGAGAAAGAGCCTATTACTTTTATTATTAACTATTCCGTTGTTTTTACATGGTCAAAATATTATCCGCAGCCGGGTGATCCTGATCGGCGATGCCGGCGAAATGGACAGTCAGCAAAACTTTGTGTTGGATAATGCCGCTTCAAAGATCATCAAGGGCAAAACTACCGTGGTTTACCTGGGCGATAACGTTTACCCTACCGGGATGGGCTTACCAGGCAGCCCAGAAGAAGAAGGGACAAAAAACATATTACGCACCCAATTCCGGCCTATGCGTAAGGCCGGCGCGCCGGTTTATTTTGTACCTGGCAACCACGATTGGGACCGGATGGGCCCGCTGGGCCTAGCGAAGATTAAACGACAATCTGCATTTCTGGCTGAGCAAAAAGATTCGTTATTAAGGGCCGTGCCGGCCAACGGCTGCCCCGACCCTACCGAGGTTAACATATCCGACGATATGGTGATGATCGCTTTCGACTCGGAGTGGTGGCTTTACCTGTATAATAAAGACAATCCGCAAGCCGATTGCAATTGCAAAACGAACGACGAAATTGTAGCGCGGTTCAGGGAGCTTTTATATAAAAACCGTAACAAGGTGATCCTGCTGGCCGATC
>Ga0209026_1000310_pt1 | contig 52783 bp, 46 predicted proteins | sample AraplaCL_Col_mCL_FD_184262 | JGI IMG/M metagenome (GOLD analysis project Ga0209026, IMG submission 184262) | Arabidopsis root microbial communities from the University of North Carolina, USA - plate scrape CL_Col_mCL (SPAdes) (version 2) | ecosystem: Host-associated > Plants > Roots >... | reverse complement strand
TGGGTAGGAGGGCAAAATTGTTGCTGGTCTTTGTTGTAATAACCTTCAATTCGCACCCTTGTAAAAGTGCCAAGTCCGGGTACAATCAACACGCCTTGTTGGGCCAGTAGATCACTAATAAAGGCGGGTATATCCATTTGGCTAAAAATACGCTATTTTAACTAACATCAAAAGGGTTAAAACTTATAACCCACGCCCCCAAATATATTAAAACCATAGTTAGGATAGTATAGCCATGTTTGCGAACCGTTGCTTAACAGATTGTTGCCCTGTAAAAATACAGAGAATTTGTTGTTGACTTTGTATTCAACACCGCCGCTGAGGTCGGCAAACGACTCGATATTAGCTATCTGATTAGTGGCTCCGGTGCGATCGTATGTAGAACCTCTAAGCAATAACGATCCGTTTACATTGATCTGCTTATTGATATGAATAGTTGTACCGGCGGTTAATTTAAATTTGGGCAGGTTCCAGGCCTGTAGTTCACTTGCCAACTGGTAATCTTTAAACTCAACCCGGCCAAAAATGTCAAAATCGTCAGATGCCTTATAATCCAGTTCGCCGTTAAAACCGCTCACGCGCGATTTGCCGTTATCGTAAATCACATTAAAGCGGTTGTACGTATTGGTCGTGTTGAAATTACTCACAAACAGCGGCATGTCTTTAACGCTGTTGCGGAAGATGCTTGCCTTGAAACCCAAACCCGGTGCCAACATGCCTTTTAATCCAACGGTCAGGTCCAGTTGATCTACCGCATTTTGTATGTTGATATTTTTACCTAAAAAAGGATTGATCTCCGTAAAATCGCGAATTGATGATCTGTCCACATCGCCATTAGCTTCGGCAAACAGGCGGATGTATTTAGGTACGATCTGGAACTCCAAACGAGCAGCAGGGAAAATGTTTACCTCGGTTTTATAACCAAAAAGGCTCACTATTTTAATACCCGCGTCAATTTTATAATTTTCGCCCTCAAACTTGATATAAGGATTGGCTCTAATTAAATTATTGCTGCGGTTGTATAAACTATCTTTAACCGTGGTGAAGTCGAGGCTTCCGTTTAAGCCGGCGTAAAACTGGCCGACAGTTTGGTTGATATAGCCCGACAACACCAGGTTGTTTTCATTTGCCTGATAAGCATCGCTGAAGGTATAGCCACCTAACTTTAAAGAGTAAATAAATTGCTTTTCTTCCCGGGTAGTGTTTTTAGCTATCTCTGCTTCGCCGGATAGGGTACTGAAGTGTTGTTTGGCAACATTTAAACCTGCGGGTGGCGCTTGTGTAATATCAAAACCATAAAAATAATTATTGCGCAGGCTGTAGTTTATCCGGCCGCTTATGGTTGATGTTTCGCCTATGCTTTTGCCGAAGATGCCAGCTTCTTCTTTACTATAGTTTTGCTCGTATATGCTTCCGGCCTGGCCAAAATGTTTTGCAAAACCACCAAGCTGCAAACCGGGATCGTTTCCATTATTAATATAGACCTCGCCAAAGGTGGTTTTTAAGTTACCGCCACCCAGCTTGGCATAGTTGTTAAACACTTCTTCCGGTTGTTCCCGTGGCATTTTCATAGCGTCGATCTGGCGGATATCGGTGTTTAACTGCAAGGTTTTATCCAATACATTGGTATAGCTCAACGGCGCCTTAAAAGGCTCCTGGTCTTCTAAGTCGGGGCTGCGACGGATCTTAACCGCTTCGGCCAGTACCGGTTTATAAGCCGTAGTTACCACGATCTCTTCCGAAAGACTGCTGTTGTTCGGGTTGGGCGTATTAGGCGTTTTGTTGCCACCACGTTTGGTCGTATCAACACTAGCCGGTAACGATTTGGCCAAACTCGCTGCTTTTTTATCTGCTACCGGAGCTGCTGCTTTGGTTTTAACGGCAGGTTTTTTGGTCGTAGTTTTGGCAGCAGGTTTCTTTTTATCTTGTTTAGTTTGCGCGTTTACATGAGCAGAGCAAAGCAAAGCCGCAACAGTAATGATGGTGATATATCTTATTTTCATTGCTTGTTCTCCTCTTTCTTTACTTCGGTACCTGCAGTGAGCGCTTCGAGCTTCTGTTTGGCAGTTGGTAAAATGTCGTCGTCGCCTTTGTAATTATCAATCACACTTTGTAAAGTAGCCTTTGCCTGGAATACGTCTTTCAATCCCACATAATTATCGGCAAGCAGTATATAGGTTTTAGTTACCCAATAATCATATGCCGAAAGTTTGTTGATCAGATCAAAACACGTTTTCTGCGATTCCTTATATCTATGTTTCAGATATTCCACATTGGCGATATTGTACTTAGCTTCGGCGGCTGCAATGGTTTTGGTGTTATTCACCACAACGTTCAGCTCCTTTAAAGCGTTTGTAGTATCGGCTTTCGCCAGATAAGCTTTGCCCGCATATAAGCTGGTACGGAATTTATCTTCCTCAGAGGTTTTGGTGTTAGCCCTAACCAGGGTTACATATTTCAACGCATCATCCGGCATTTCCATTTCGGCATAGCACAACATCAGGCTATTAATAGCGTATCCGTAATCGGCTTGGTATTCACTATTGGTTTCCAGTCGTTTTAAGAAAGGCACAGCTTCGTTGTACTTTTTCTGCGCGAGGTAGATCTGCGACATGCTGATCAGCGATTTTTCGGTGTACGGACTTGTCCAGTCGTTCAGGATATAGGTATAATCCGGTACCGCTTCATCGGGCCGGTTCAGTTTAACCAGGCTTTGCGCACGGATAAACTTGGACTGCTTATCGTAGATCGCTTTTGGGAACTTATCAAAATAAGCGTTAACAGCCGATACCGTTCCCTGCCAGTCGCCCTTCAAATAAAGGTTGTTGGCTGCCGTCATCATAATGTTTTCCTGTTCGGCACTGGTATAGTTACCTATCGGTGTGGTAGCCGCGTAATTAATAAAAGTTTGCGCGTCGCCTTTATCAGTATATATTTTTTCTACCTGTTTAAGCGCTTGCTTGGCCTCATCGGTGGATGGGTATTCCTGGATAACCCGTTTAAACGATTGTATCGCGAAATCGTCCTTGCCGCCGGCATTGTAATCAATTAAGCCCATGGTTACCAGGGCACGTGGTATATAACTGCTGCGCGGATATTTATCGATCAAGGCCATCAGGTCGGTTTTAGATTGATCGCCATCGCCCTTCAGGAAGTAGGTATACGCTATCTCGAACGAAGCATCATCGGCATAGTTGGAGTTAGGGAATTTAGCCAGCACATCGTTCATCGTGCTGATCTTACTATCAGGTTGCCCCTGTAAGCCTTGTATCATACCCCGCTGAAACAAAGCGTAATCTTCGCCAGGAGCATGCTCGTCGATGATGCGGTTATAATAGCTTAACGCTTTACTGTAGCTTTTTAAAACAAAATAGCTATCAGCAACGCGGGTAATAGCGTCATTAATCGTATTCTTATCGCGCTCATCGCCATCTAAAAACTTCTCGAAGTAAATAGCGGCTTTTTTATACTGTTCGCCGCCAAAGGCCGAATATCCCAAGGCATAATTGGCATAATTGTAAACTGGCGTGTTACGCGCTTCCGGCATATCTAAAAACTTCTCAAAGTTCTCAACCGACTCGCCGTATTTGCGCACCTCGTACATGGCCTCGGCCATCCAGTAGGTGGTCAGGGTTTCTATTTTTGAGTCGACAGGATATTTTAATGAGCGTAAGAAAACACCGATGGCGTTCTCAAAAGCGCGTTCGTTGTAAAATTCCAAACCGCGGTAATAGGTTACTTTTTCATAAGCTTCCTTAGCGCTTTGCGTTTTGTTTGGGATAGGCTCCAGGATATCGATAGCCTCGCGGTAATTGTGCGAATTAAGCAGCTCCTCTGCCAGCAGGGTTTTAACCTCGTTTAGTCTTATTGTTTTTGGGTAGTTTTTTAGATATAACCTCGTAGCATCCAAAGCCTGACTGTTAAAATCAAGCTCGTATGATAGTTTGGCATATTGATATAAAGCGTCTTCCTGTAAAGTTGGCTCAAAATCTAACTTTGATGCTACAAAAAAAGCATTGCGCGCGCTTTGTTTATTGTTAACCTTTAAAAATACGGTACCAAGCGTATAGCTGCCATTTTGGCTATAGATATCTTTACGGTCGACCAGTTTTTCCAGCTCTTTAATCGCTTTCGGATAATTGGCAATCTTAAAGTTGGCATAACCTATCTGGTAATCATCCTGCGTGTTTTGCGTTTTGCCCAGATCTTCCGATTGGAAACGATCATAATAATCGGCCGAGTTTTTATAGTCCGCTTTAGCGAAATAGGCCGCTGCTACCAGGTGCAGCATTTCGGTTTCGTTAACCTGTTTGGTGGTGTTTAAAATCGGGATGGCATAGCTTAGCACATCATCGTAACGCTTATCTAAAAAGTAAACTGCCGTAATATAATATGGATAGCTGGCCTCGTATTTTTTTGAGTTTTTAAGCTTCTCGAAATTTACCAGGGCAATGCTGTAATCTTTGTTGAGATAAGCGATGTAGGCAAAATAGTAGGTCGCATCTTCGGTAAAAGGCGACTGCCTTGTTTTTACTTCGCTGAAAAGCAGTTGGGCATTTTTATAATCGTTGGTAGCGAAATAAGCATAGCCCTTGCGGAATTTATATTCTACATACTCGCTGCCGCTCAGATCACCGGCCTGCACCTTATCAAACCATTTTAATGCTTCGGCATATTTCTCCTGTTTGGAGTAAGAGCGGCCAACCTGAAAGTAAGCCAGCTTGCTTAAAGGGTTTTCGTTATGCTCTTTGATAAACCGTACCAGCAGGCTTTCGGCATCATCATTGTTGAGCTGCAAAGCGCAAAACGCCTCGTAGTACTGGGCGTTTTCTTTCAGCAACGATAATTGCGACTCAAACTCAGGCTGATTGGTGGTACTTAACCTCGATTTTTCCACCAGCCTGAACTGTTCGGCGGCGGCGGTGTACTCGCCTTTATCCATCAGATCGGTGGCGGCATGGTAAGTGCGGTAAACTTCAAAGGCCGGGCTTTGTTGTGCTTTTAACCGCGTAACTGTGAATATAAGAACAAGCAGTACTAAATATTTTGTTTTGGCCATAAACAGACTGATAAACGATGTTGCTAAAATACGCTTAAAGCAAAGGTGTAATTAACATTAGTAATTCACAAATGTGGATAACCACGTTTTTTAAACGGATTGGCTAAACCATTGTTATTGATGTGGATAATTTTAATACTAACAGCTTAAAAGTAAGGCACAAAAAAATCCGGTGTTTCGGCACCGGATCTTTCAATTAGGGAAAAACGTATTTCTTTTTTAGCAGTACTGCTCAAAAGCACCGATCAGGTTGTCGGCGATCATTTGTGCAGGGCGGCCTTCAATTTGGTGGCGCTCAATAATATGTACCAGTTTACCATCTTTAAACAAAGCCATTGATGGCGATGACGGGGGGTAAGGCAACATATAGTTACGTGCTTTGTCAACAGCCTCCTTTTCCATTCCCGCAAAAACGGTAACAAACTTATCCGGATGTTTAGCGTTTTGGGTAGCTAATTTGGCAGCTGGGCGTGCATTGGCGGCAGCGCAACCGCAAACCGAGTTAACCATCACAAACACGGTACCTTCTGCTTCAATTGCTTTGGTAACTGCTTCGGCATCTTTTAATTCTTCAAAACCAACTTTGGTCAGATCTTCCCGCATCGGGGCAACTAAATATTCTGGGTACATAACTTTTTTGCTTAAATAACGTACAAAAGTAATAAATGATTAATAGTTAAAAGTCAGTAATACGAATATTAACATTGTGCTGACCGTTTGGCTTAAATTACAAGGCGTTTTTTAATGTTAATTATTTTTTAACTTATTGATAATTAATTAACTTGCTATTTTTATTGCACTTTACTTTTATTAACTTGTAGCAACCCATACCACATCACCTATGCGCGCTAAATTAAAAGATGTTAGTACTGTTATCATTGTAAATAAAAACCAGCAAACCCGGTCGATACAAATAAAAACCAAGCACTTAGAACGTTTAAATCGCTATTTACTATCGGCGCTGCTGGTTGTAGTATGCCTTGGCCTGTCTATTTTTTATCTGCAAAAACAAAACACCGCCAAAGACGAAGAGAACCACCGTTTGGCCATGCAGTTATCCAAACTTAAAATAAGCATACCGGCAAAAATTAAAGTTGATAACAGCGCTACTGCCCAAAGTTACATACAAGCCATACAAGGTAAACTGCAAACCATCAATAACTATCTCAAAAAACGGGGCCTCAAAGGTTTTACAACCGGATCGACAGGCGATGGCGGCAAGGCAATGGCGCCGGAGCTTTCGGCAACTGAGCAATATGCTGCCTATAACGAATACCTGGAACGCATGGTGCTGGTAACGGCCTTTACGCCGTTGGGTTATCCGCATAGTGTTGATCATTTGACCTCGAACTTTGGCTATCGCAGCGATCCGTTCGACGCTTCGCACGCCGAATACCACCCGGGGATTGATTTTGGTGGCGCTATTGGCGACCAGGTGAAATGTACCGCGAATGGCAAAGTTATATGGGCCGGCTGGTATGGCGGTTATGGCAACTGCATCCGCATAGAACACGGTAATCACCTTGAGACATTATATGGTCATTTATCAAAAATAGGTGTAAAGGTAGGGCAAAAGGTTAGCGTGGGCGATGTAATAGGTGCGGTAGGATCAACAGGACACTCAACCGGAGCACATCTGCATTACGAGGTCCGCAAAGATGGCAAGCCTATCAACCCAATAAATTTTTTAACCCTTAAAAGCTAATATTTCATGAGTTTGTTTAACAAAAGAAGCAATGGCTCAGGCAGCCACCATGCCATATCAACCTTGATTTGCGAAGGTTGTGTAATAAAAGGCGATTTAAAAGCACCAAATTTTGTACGTATTGACGGACATATTACCGGCGACATCAATATCGACGAGGGCTTGATATTGGGCGAAAAAGGCATAGTTAACGGTAATATTAATACCCGTGAGTTAATTGTTTATGGCACCGTAAACGGTAATATTAAAGCTGCATCGTTAAAAATTGAAAGCTCGGGCAAAATTAATGGTGAAATAAAAACGCAAACACTACAGGTTGAGATGGGGGCCGTCTATAACGGGAAGCTGTCCACAGCTACGCCGATAGCAGAGGTTGAAGAAGTTGGCTTAAAAGAGCTGAAGTTAAGTACACTTTAATTTGATTGGTAAATTACTTAACTTTGCCCCTCAAAAATAAAGTAAATATGTCGACAACAGCAGAAACAGGATTTGTAAAATACAAAGTGAAAGACTCATCACTCGCTGAGTGGGGTCGTAAAGAGATTGGTTTAGCCGAGGCCGAAATGCCGGGTTTAATGTCGTTACGCGAAGAGTTTGGCGCTTCACAGCCTTTAAAAGGCGCGCGCATCGCAGGCTGCCTGCACATGACTATCCAAACCGCTGTATTAATTGAAACATTACAGGCTTTAGGTGCCGAAGTTACCTGGTCGTCATGTAACATATTCTCAACACAAGACCATGCTGCTGCCGCTATCGCCGCCGCAGGTACATCAGTTTATGCCTGGAAAGGTATGAACGAAACTGAGTTTGACTGGTGTATCGAGCAAACCTTATTTTTTGGCGAAGACCGCAAACCGTTAAACATGATATTGGACGATGGCGGCGATTTAACCAATATGGTTTTAGATCGTTTCCCTGAGTTGGTTGCCGGTATTAAAGGTTTATCAGAAGAAACTACTACAGGTGTACACCGTTTATACGAGCGTGTTAAAGCCGGTACATTGCCAATGCCTGCTATTAACATTAACGATTCGGTTACTAAATCGAAATTTGATAATAAATACGGCTGCCGCGAATCGCTGGTTGACGCTATCCGCCGTGCTACCGACGTAATGATGGCCGGTAAAGTTGGCGTTGTTTGTGGTTTTGGTGATGTAGGTAAAGGGTCGGCCGATTCGTTACGTAACGCGGGTGTGCGTGTTATCGTTACCGAAATCGACCCTATCTGCGCTTTACAGGCAGCAATGGAAGGCTTTGAAGTTAAAAAGCTTGATACCGCTATCGCTGAAGCCGACATCGTAGTAACCGCAACAGGTAACTGCAACATTGTTAAAGAAAAACACTTCCGCGCTTTAAAAGATAAAGCCATTGTATGTAACATTGGCCACTTTGACAACGAGATAGACATGGCTTGGTTAAACGGTGCTTATGGCAATACCAAAATCGAAATTAAACCACAGGTCGATAAATATACTATCAACGGCAAAGATGTTATTGTACTGGCCGAAGGCCGTTTGGTAAACTTAGGTTGTGCTACAGGTCACCCATCGTTTGTGATGAGCAACTCGTTCACCAATCAAACTTTGGCCCAGTTGGAGTTATGGCAACATAGCGATAAATACGAAAACAAAGTATACACGCTGCCTAAACACCTCGACGAAAAAGTTGCCCGTTTACACTTAGCTAAAATTGGTGTTGAGCTGGAAGTTTTAGACCAGGATCAGGCCGATTATATTGGCGTACCAGTTAACGGTCCGTTTAAAGGCGAGTTTTACAGGTACTAAGTCAAAATTCAAAAATAAAAATTAAAAAGGGATGTGGTTTGTACCATGTCCCTTTTTTGTTGATAGGGATCGGGGGGTAAATCATGACCTCAAGATTTTGGTACTGGCATCCCATCCACAAAAAGCATACATCGCGTACCATTAGTTTGGTTAAGATGAAAGAGAATGGTAAATATAACACGGAGCAACTAAGTCAAAACTTATAATAGATCAATTACCAAACTCATCCTCCACGCTTTCCCTTAAATCGTACAGCAGCCATTGCCGGTTGGTGATCATGCGCTTTTTTGACTGGATGAGTTTGATAAAATCGGCAACACCGATGGGTTCGTTGCCGTTGCCATGAATAAGTACGATGCTGCCGTTTTGCGGCTGCTGTCCCTTGGCAAGCCAGGCATCGGTACCTATAGGAATAAGACCGAAGTTGGTGATGGCCTTAACCAATTGTTCATCGGATACCAATCCCGGGAAGCGGAAAAAGCAGGAGGGCAATAAGCCGTTTTTGAGCATTGCTTTTTCGGTTTCGGTAACTTCGTAATAGATATCGGTGCCTTTTTCCAGTAAAAAATTTTGGGTTAGCGGCGCTTTGGCGCTTACGCGATGATTGAACGAATGGTTTATCCAGGTGATATAGATCTGCTGGCGGGCTTGCATATCTTTTAGCCAGGTCAGATCGGCCTGGTGGTTCCGCATCCAGACCCCGGTAACGGATAAAGCTACCGGTACCGGTTTCTCCACCTTTTTAAATTCTTCAAAAATATCGGTAAATATGCGCCGGTCTAACGGCCGGTGCGATGGGCACAGGTCGGCAGTAAGTGTGATCCCTGTTTCTTTGGGCATACCGCTTTGTATTCCCGCATCCTGTATCACTTTACTTTGTTTTTCGGCTTTATCAATGGCCTTTACATAAGCGGTTGTGGAATAGTACCTACGGGCCTCGTCGATAGTGAGGTGGTTTACCTGATATAGCGAAGCCTCATCTACTTTGGTTTCCAGCTCGCGCGGATCGAGCAGTAATAGATATATTTTGCCGCGATCTTCAAAACGGCGCAGTATCAGCCAATCCTGTGTGTTGCGTTTGGCTGAACCATAGTAAACTTCGTAGCTTTTAATGTTGCTGTAAACGGTTTGCGCGGATAGTTTGCTTATCGCGAAAAGCAGAAAGAAAAGAAAAAGATGAAAGCGTTTGAGCATTTACATTGAAAGTCAAAATTCAAAAACCAAAACTATTAATGTTGGCTAATGTTTGTCAAATATCATTTAAAATAACAATAGGTAATACTTTATCTTTGCCCTATGGCACATCTATCCGTAAACATCAATAAAATAGCTACGTTACGTAATTCGCGTGGTGGCAATAACCCCGATCTGTTAAAAGTTGCTTTGAATTGCGAGCGTTTTGGTGCAGAAGGCATTACGGTACACCCTCGCCCGGATGAACGGCACATCCGCTACCAGGACGTTTATGATCTGAAAAAGGCCATCGCAACGGAGTTTAACATCGAAGGTAACCCCGTTGAGGATAGCTTTGTTGAACTGGTGTTAAATAACCGCCCGGCCCAGGTAACATTGGTGCCGGATGCTTTGGGGCAGATCACCTCCAACCACGGCTGGGATACCATTACACACCAGGACTATCTGAAGACCATCATCCAGGAGTTTCAGCTGGCCGGGATACGGGTATCCATATTTGTTGATCCTGTTGCCGAAATGGTAGAAGCTGCAGCCACCACCGGCACCAACCGTATCGAGCTATATACCGAAGCCTACGCCAGCGGCTATCATGCCAATCGCGAGGAAGCCATCGCGCCTTACATCGAAGCGGCTAAGGTTGCTAACAGGTTAGGTTTAGGCTTAAATGCCGGGCACGATCTTGACCTGCACAACCTTAAGTATTTCGCCCAAAGCATCCCAGGATTATTAGAAGTGAGCATAGGCCATGCGCTGATAAGTGACGCTCTTTATCATGGCTTGGAAAATACCATCCAGATGTATTTGAGGGAGTTAGCGGTTTAAGTTATCTTACCAGGGTGATACTCCCGGATATAACATCGCATTTGGTATTGAGGTTGATGATGTAATAGTAAGAACCAACGGGCAGGTCCTGACCTTTCGTGCGCCCATCGAAAGGGAAAGTATAACCCTTGGATTCAAAAACAAGTTGCCCGGTACGGTTATAGATCTGCACCGTTCCTTCCGGATAGTTTTCCATGCCAGTTATTTTCCAGGTATCGTTAATACCATCGTTATTTGGGGTAAAGGTATTGGCTATACTTAATTTTGACAGGCCCAGGCCAATCTTAATTTCGGCCCTGCTACTTTCGCAATCACCAATATATTGACTGATAAAATAGCTGCGGTTAGCACTAATAACCACGTTGAATTTGCCTGAAATGTTTTGCGCGATAGGAGTGGTATTTGTAGCGTTATCATAAAGTTTAAATCCGTATAGTGAAGAGGGGTTATTAACCGCCACTAAAGCAGCGCCCGGGGTGCATAGTTGCACATTACTTACCGATGGCAAGGGCACGGCAGTATCTGTATTGTTTATAGTATAACTTAAGTCCTGTTCGCACCCTGAACCATCAGTTATTTTAATGTTGTAGGTACCGGCCTTTATGCCTGCAAGATCGATGGTATTGGCTACAACAGCACCCGAGGCATCGGTCCATGTAAAGTTAACCGGTGTTTTGCCGGTATAGCCAATACCTTTGATACTACCTGTAGCGGTTTGACAATGATCATCGGTTAATTGTACATTGTTTGTAGTAACCGTAAGAGCGGGATCACGGCCGATGGAATAGCTGATGAGATATTTTTCGCAACCATTAGCATCAGTTGCATAAATAGCGTAAGTGCCTGCGTCGATATTGCTGAGTGTTGCGCCAGTAGTGCTTAACGTTTGTCCTTTACTATCTACCCAACGATATTTAACTGGTAATACCGGGGGATTATTCATAAAAATAACTTGTATGCTACCGTTGTTCAAACCACAACTTGCGTTGATCAATTTTTTGGTAAGGCCGAGGTAATTGGTAGTATTAGCTTGCTGTGTTACGGTAAACACAATCGTTTGCTTACTGCAAAATGCGTTTGACGCTGTCAGATAATATCTACCGGCCGCAACATTAGTTAAATCGACGTTAGAGCCCACGGTATTGCCGCCGGCATCGATCCATTGGTAAGTTGTTGCGCCGGCAACTTTAATATTAGTTATCGAACCGCCATTATTTTGCCCGCAAATTGCCTGGGTTTGGGCTTTCGCGCTGGTATCTATTGTGATGCCGTTAGCTTCGGGTATGGCGATAGGCGCTGAAGTAATAGAGCCGCAACTGCTTTGATCGTTAACCTGTAAGGTGTAACTCCCTGCAGGCTGGTTTAACAGGTCTTTTGTGATAGCTACCTGTTGCTGCTGTGCGTTTTTCCAGCTGTAGGTTATTGCACCGGTGCCAGTTGTGGTCATTCCGGTTATTGAGCCGGTAGACTGGCCGCAATTTGATGGCGTTATCGTGACAGTTGCCGGATTGATATTGGGGCCGGTGGTGTTCGTAAGGGTTATATCATAAGTAGCTTTACAACCGCTTTTATAGGTTACCTCGAGATGGTATGTACCTGCCTCGACGTTGGTCAGATCAAACCCTGTACTCCTCACCGTTCCTGATGCATCCGTCCATTTATACGTATAAGATGTATAATCGAGTTGATAAACAGCATTATTATTAGCACTTAAACTCAAATAGGTAACCGACCCATTTTTTAGGCCACATGATGGTTGGGTAACATGCTTGTTTGCATCAATTATCTGCGGTGTGGCATCATATATTTGAAATGTATAATCGGTTGAGCAGGTGCCGTTCTCTGCTGTTAAAGTATACTTTCCGGGCACGAGTCCACTTATTTGCTGGCTCGTGCCAATGATATCGCCGTTTGAGTTTTTCCAGTGATAGCCGCCCGAGTTTTGAAAAGTGAGGCCTAATATCGAGCCTTTTTGACCGCATGATGCATGCGTTACCTGATAATTAGCATATGTATTAACGTTTAGGCTTGCTGATTGCGTAAATAAAGAGGTAAAGCCATTTAAGGTGGCTGAGGCTATAACACCTTTTTGAACCGCGCCGCTGTACTGCCAGTTACCATTAACATCCGCGTTTACTGTTGTAATATAGGTTAGCGGTTGACATTGTGAACAATCATCGTCCCAAAATAGCTCCACTTTGGATAGTGGCGTGGCGGTCCCATTTACACTGGTTGCATTTATGCCAGTAATATTAACTATGGGCAATGCTAACGGAGGATCCAGATAAGGCACTGCGGGATACCATATTCCGCGATTGGTATTAACGCAGTAGATGCTATTACGCTGGATAAGTACCGACTTTCGCGAAAGCAAATCCAGTTCTGTACCATATAAGCTGTTTGGCTCGCCGGTACCCTCACCACCTATAGTAATACTACCGTTAGTAGATGTACAGCCAATCCCTCCAATTACATATTGAGTGAAAGCATTTTCGTTTTTTACCTGATTGCCCTGAAATATAAAATCTCCCGAAATTTTACCGAGTGTGATGCCGTATGGGCTTTGTATTTTATTGTTTAATATTTGAAATGAATAGGGATAACTGAGCGTTTCGTAATAATATATCCATCGGCTGATATCAAAAAATATAGCATAAATATTACTCGTATTAACGCTGGGTATCGTAACGGAATTGCCATTTATATCATAGTTGAAATAATTGTTCTCAATCAAAAAACTTGAGTTGAACAGCCTATTCCGATCGGTCCAAAAACCGGTAATATACATTAATGCGTTGCCAAAAATATTTCTTTGGTTCGTATTTGCGCCTCCAAATTCAATTACACCTTTGCAATAACTTATATCAAAACCTCCCGCTAAGCCATTTGCCGTACCCCTCAAAGATTTGCCGTCCGGTTCGAAACCGAAAAAATTTGAATACACTTTTAGGTTTTCGACCCCCCATGCAGGCTGGTTATTCGATTTTAAAGATACCGGGTATGTAGATCCAATATAGCCGTTATTCACAAATACATTACCTTTACCAGGGGCTCCAACTTGCACGTTTTTACTCGCTTCTATATACAAAACCGAAGCAGGTGTATATATAGTGCCACTAATAAATCGTCCAAAAAAATCTCTCACATATAAGCCGTAAATTTCAAACCCGTCAACATCAAGTAAAACAAATGCGTTAAACGGACTTGTTGTACTTATGGGTTGCAAAATAACCTTGGCATCACTTACACCAAAATTATTGCCCGGTTGTGTCGTCCCGTCGATAACCAGATTGGATGTAATATAAGGTAACGCAGACGATATGGTGATCGTCCTTCCAGCCTCACTCTGATCAGCGATATTGAAGTTAATATAATCTTTAACCGCTGTTCCATTAGCCGCCGCCTGCGTTAAAGCATCGCGCAAAGTACCCGGCCCGCTGTCGGCATTGCTGGTAACCACAAATACATCCGCAAATGCATTAACGGAAGTAAAAAACAAGAAGAATAGCAGCAGTATTTTTTTAAAAGGCATAGGCGATGTTCACGCCTTAAAAATAATAATTATGTTGTAAAAAAGCGAGTGACATAGGGCTAAGGATTGTTACGGAATGGTTATTTGTTTACCTTTGCCCAAAATTTATTCTGACCCATTTTCATGAAGTTAAATATCGATTACCAGGAAAAATTTCAACATCGTCATATCGCTCCAAATGAAGCCGACACTGCTGAAATGCTGCAAACTATTGGGGTTAAATCTGTCGACGAACTCATCGACCAAACTGTACCGCAAAAGATCCGTTTAAAGTCGCCGCTTAATTTACCGGGTGCTAAAAGCGAGTTTGATTACCTGAACGATCTGAAGGAAACTGCGTCGAAGAATAAAGTTTTTAAATCGTTCATCGGGCAGGGGTATTATGATATGATATTGCCCGGAGTAATTCAGCGCAATATCTTCGAAAACCCCGGATGGTATACGCAATATACACCATACCAGGCAGAGATCGCACAGGGCCGTTTGCAGGCTTTGCTCAACTTCCAAACCATGGTGCTGGATCTTACCGGGATGCAGATCGCCAACGCGTCATTGTTAGACGAAGGGACAGCTGCCGCCGAAGCCATGTTTATGCAATACAGCCTGCGCAAAAATGATCATGCTAAAGTTTTCTTTGTTTCGGAAGGAGTTTTCCCGCAAACCATTGATATTTTAAAAACGCGCTCGCAGCCTTACGGCATCGAGCTGCAAATAGGCGACCACCGTACCGTTGAACTGAACGATAACATGTTTGGCGCGATAGTGCAATACCCTGCCGGCGGTGGCGCTGTTTACGATTATAGCGATTTCGCTGCAAAAGCACATCAACTGGATATTAAATTGACCGTAGCTGCCGATATCATGAGCCTTGTGCTCTTAACGCCTCCGGGCGAATGGGGCGCTGATATTGTTGTGGGTACTACGCAACGCTTTGGCGTACCAATGGGCTTTGGCGGGCCGCATGCCGCTTTTTTTGCTACTAAAGAAGAATACAAACGCTCGATGCCGGGCCGCATCATCGGTGTAACTATTGATAGCGCAGGTAACTACGCTTTACGTATGGCCCTTCAAACCCGCGAGCAACACATCCGCAGGGATAAGGCAACATCGAATATTTGTACGGCGCAGGCTTTGCTGGCTATTATGGCCGGTATGTATGCCGCTTACCATGGCCCTAAAGGGTTAAAGTTAATTGCCGAAAGGATACATGGCTTAGCCGTTTTATTATCCGACGGCTTAGAGGCACTGGGCTATAAACAATTGAACGAAGCATACTTCGACACCTTAAGGTTTGACTTAGGCGCGTTGGCAAGCCCCATACACGGGCAAGCCATTAACAACGAGATGAACCTGCATTACAAAGGTACTGAGGTTAATATCTCATTAGATGAGACTACGTCAGTTGAAGATGTAAAGACGATCATCCGTTTCTTTGCCAAGGTAAAAGCAAAGAGCATTAACGATATTGCTTTTGATGACCTGAAAGCAAACATCGAAACAGTTATCCCAACTTCGTTACAACGTACATCAGAGTACCTTACGCACGCCATATTTAATTCGCACCACTCGGAGCACGAGATGCTGCGTTATATCAAATCGCTTGAGGCAAAAGATCTTTCGCTTTGCCACAGCATGATCGCTTTGGGATCGTGCACCATGAAGTTGAACGCTACTACCGAAATGATACCGGTAACCTGGGCGGCTTTCAGCAAAATGCACCCGTTTGCGCCTATCGACCAGGTAGGTGGTTATATGGAAGTGTTTGACGAACTGAACAAGTGGCTAAGCGAAATCACCGGCTTTGCGGCGATGAGCCTGCAGCCAAATGCGGGCGCGCAAGGCGAGTATGCGGGTTTAATGGTTATCCGTGCCTATCATCAGGATAGGGGCGACGATCACCGTAACATCGCGCTGATACCTTCATCGGCACACGGTACCAACCCTGCTTCGGCGGCTATGGCCGGTATGAAGATCATCGTAGTAAAATGCGATGATAACGGTAATATTGATGTTGCCGACCTGAAAGCTAAGGCCGAGCAGTATAAAAATGAGCTGTCGTGTTTAATGGTAACTTACCCCTCTACACACGGTGTGTTCGAAGAATCGATCATCGAGATCTGCCAGATCATCCATGACAATGGCGGCCAGGTTTATATGGATGGCGCTAATATGAACGCGCAGGTAGGCTTAACCAGTCCAGCCAATATCGGCGCGGATGTTTGCCACCTTAACTTGCATAAAACCTTCTGTATACCACACGGTGGTGGCGGCCCGGGTATGGGCCCTATTGGCGTAGCAAAACACCTGGTTCCTTACCTTCCTGGACATGCGGTTGTTGATATCGACCAGGGTAAATCAATACCGGCCGTATCATCGGCACCATGGGGTTCAGCATCTATATTGCTGATATCGCACGCATACATTGCAATGATGGGTCCGGATGGCCTAACGAACGCTACCAAATATGCCATCCTGAATGCCAACTATATTAAAGCCAAGCTTGAAAAACATTATCCTGTATTGTACACAGGCACCAATAACCGTTGCGCACATGAGATGATCCTGGACTGCCGCGCGTTTAAAAACTTTGGCGTTGAGGTTACCGATATTGCCAAACGTTTAATGGATTATGGTTTCCATGCACCAACAGTGTCGTTCCCGGTTGCGGGCACGGTAATGGTTGAACCAACAGAATCAGAACCAAAACACGAGCTTGACCGCTTTTGTAACGCCATGATCGCCATCCGTCACGAAATTGAGGATGTAGAAAAAGGTGTCGCCGATAAAACAAATAACCCGTTAAAAAATGCGCCACATACCGCAGCAGTAATTACCGCTAATGAGTGGGATCATCCATACACGCGCCAAAAAGCGGCGTTCCCACTGCCTTATGTTGCTGCCAACAAATTCTGGCCATCGGTAGGCAGGGTTAACGATACCTACGGCGACCGTACATTAATTTGTACCTGTCCGCCGATCGAAAGCTATGAGTTTGAGGAAAGCGTGATAGAGTAAGACTCAGGGATCAAGAACCGGCAAAAGAAACAAAACTTCATATCCGGGGTTTAATAAAAAAACTCCGGATGAAGAAGTTATTGCTGATTATCGCTGTAGTGGTCACTTCGTGCTCGCAAACAATTACCAAACAACAAATAGCCGAGCGAGTAGTTAAAAACTACCTGCGCACTACGCTTGATAACCCCGACAGCTACAAAAATAAAGGTTTCGACTATCTGACCACGGTTTACCAAATCACCAAACCAGGTTTTGCCAGGCGTGATACCTTCGAGATCTACACCCGCGATGCAGGTAATAAGTCAACCAGCGATAGTTCTGTTATTGGTTACAAAATATCAGCAGCTTACAGATTTAAAGATAAGACGGGTGGCGAACAATCGTGGAGTGGTTTTTTCTGGATAGATAAAACGATAAGCAAAGTTTACCGGGTCGACAGGGTAAAGCCCTGATGACATTATCACTGAAAAAGGTATGATACGCATATTTTTTTGACATGCGCGATTATCTGCTTTATAAACTTATATTTATTTTTGTTTAAAAATAATTGTTTTATACATGGATAATTTGTTACTTGCCGCTACGCCCAAACCTCCTTATTACGCTGTCATATTTTCTTCTGTAAAACATAAGCCTTCAGAGGGTTATGATGAGATGGCCGATAAGATGTTTGAGTTAGCCCGGCAACAGGAGGGTTACCTGGGTTTTGAATCGGCAAGGAACGAGATAGGTATAACGGTATCCTACTGGGCATCATTAACAGCGATAAAAAACTGGAAGTCCAATAGCGAGCACCTTGTTGCGCAAAGGTACGGCCGTGAGCACTGGTATGCACATTACAAGGTGCGTATTTGTCTTGTTGAACATGATTATGAATTTTAAATGTGCAACCGATTATATAATTTTATATATTAGTAGTTAATTAACCGAAAGTTAGTCGAAAGATGGGTAAATAGCCCTTTTTATTTATAAAAAAGCTAACTTGGGGTAAAACAATTTATACTGTTTGTCCGTAAAAAATAAACATGACTATAAATACTAAATCTGTAAGTATTCTGCTTGTTGACGACGACGAGATCAATAATTTTATCTCGGTTAAGTTGATCAAGAAGACGCTCCTAAATACAGAAATCAAAACCTGTTTGAATGGCAAATTCGCCATAGACGAACTGGTGGAGATACAGAATAGTAATCCGGAAGAATTACCAGACTATATACTGCTGGATATCAATATGCCCATCATGAATGGGTGGGAGTTTTTAGATGAGTATAAAAGATTAGGCATAGACCGGGAAGGCAAAAGCAAAATATATATTATTTCATCGTCAGTTTTTAATAACGATATCAATAAAGCCAAATCATATCCATTAGTTAAAGACTTTATCTCTAAGCCATTAAGTGTTGAAAAGATAAGGGAAGTACTGGATCTGGTTAATAACTAACCGGCACTACTGTAAACATTTCGTCAGCAAGCTTTACCTGCCCAACCGGGTTTGATTTTGCGTGATAAAACAGGCAGATCCAATTTTCGGCAGCAGCTTTTTTGCCGTACTCTTCGCGTAAAGCCATGGCTTTGCGTCCGTCGTAATCGTATTTAGCTATAAACTTGCGGATTAGCTGTTCGGGCTCAGGTAGTTCGTCGCCACCAAAAAATATTTTGTAACCATTGGTTTCAACTAAAAAAACCTGATGGTATTGGCAATGCCCGCCGGATAGCTCATAAGTAATGCCCGGTTTGTAAGTGCCGCTACCTTCAACAAAATCGATATGTACGCCACGTTGTAAAACATCGAAGATTTCCTGGTGATAAGATGATGACCTGCTGGAGAAAGCGGTTTCCCACTCGCCGCGTTGTATAACGTGCACAGCTCCCGGAAAAGACGGCTCCCATTTGCCATTGCGCTCCACAACCAGCCCGCCGGTATGATCGTAGTGCAGGTGCGACATCAGCACCAAAGTCACATCGTCGGGGTCGAAGCCTGCCTTGCGGATGTTTTGGTGTAAGATCAGTTCGCTGGCATCGTTTTTAAAACCAAGGCCGGCATCAAATAAAATCAAGTCGGTATCCGTTTTAACTAAAAAAGGTTGTACATGTATAAACAGGGAGCCGGGGCGTTCTCTGAAATCGTGAATGTCCGGATCGAAGGGGATAAACTTTTTGGTAGAATCTACGGAGTACGAACCTTCTAAAAGTGGAAAAATATGCATTGGGTAACAACGGATTGTGAGTAACTAACCAACTAAACTATTTCAATTAATAACTCAATAACTATATTTACTGTTTATACAGCGAAGATATGCAAAAAAGATGGTCGGTAAAGGCAAAGTTAGATGATGGAGATGTACGCAAGCTATCGACCGAATTAAATATTGACCCCGTTTTAAGTACTTTATTGTTGCAACGGGGTATTAGCAACTTCGACGAGGCGAAGACATTCTTCCGTCCTGAAACCCACCAACTCCACGATCCGTTTTTGATGCGCGATATGGAGAAAGCCATATTGCGTATAGAGGCAGCTTTTGGAGCAGGCGAAAAAATCATGATCTATGGCGATTATGATGTTGACGGCACGACATCGGTTGCAGTGGTTTACAGTTTCTTCAAAAAATACTATCCCAACCTGGATTATTATATACCCGATAGATATAGCGAAGGCTATGGCATATCCACACAAGGGATCGATTTTGCAGCGGAACACGGTTTTAGCCTGGTCATCGCACTCGATTGCGGTATTAAATCGGTTGATAAAATAGCTTATGCCAATATTTTAGGTATCGATTTTATCATTTGCGATCACCATACACCCGGAGCTGAGATACCCGACGCCGTAGCCGTACTCGACCCTAAGCGTGCCGATTGCGAATACCCGTATAAAGAACTTTCGGGATGTGGTATCGGCTTTAAACTGATACAGGCCTATGCCCAGAAAAATGATATCCCGTTTGAAGAATTGCATACCTACTTTGAGCTGGTTGCCATTAGTATTGCCTGCGATATTGTGCATATTAACGGCGAAAACCGGGTATTGGCTTACTTTGGTTTACAGCAACTGAATACTAACCCCTGCATTGGTGTAAAAACGCTGATGCGCGCAGCAGGCCGCACAGAAAACTATACGATAAGCGATATCGTGTTCATGATTGGTCCGCGTATTAATGCCGCGGGGAGGATTGATGATGCCAAGCACGCCGTTGAGCTACTAATAGCCTGCGACGAAGAAGTTGCCGCTGCAAAAGGATCAATGATCAACGAGCGGAATATTGAACGCAAAGAGCACGATCTGAACATTACCGACGAAGCGCTGAGTATGATCGCTGCCGATAGTATTATGGTAGGGCGAAAATCGACCGTGGTATTTAACGAGCACTGGCACAAAGGTGTAATAGGCATTGTAGCATCGCGCTTAACCGAAAAGTATTACCGGCCGACTATAGTACTTACCCGCTCCAACGGGCATGTGGCGGGTTCGGCACGATCGGTTTTGGGATTTGACCTGTATGAGGCTTTGTGCGATTGCAGCGACCTGCTGATCCAATTTGGCGGGCATAAGTACGCGGCTGGCTTAACCATGGCTCCAGAAAACGTGGAAGCCTTTAGCCAGCGGTTTGAAGAAGTGGTTAACGCGAGTATTACTGATGAGATGCTGATCCAACAGATCAGTATTGATGCGGAGCTGAACTTTAAACAGATAGATGCCAAGTTTTTCAGGATACTGAACCAATTTGCGCCTTTCGGGCCGGAGAATATGTCGCCGGTTTTCGTAACAAAAAATGTGTATGTTAGCGGTAATGCCAGTTTGGTAGGCGCCAACCATATTAAAATGACCGTTGTACAGGAAAATTCGCCGGCTTTTGATTGTATCGCGTTTAACCTGGGCGAGCATTTGCCTAAGCTAAGCAAGGGCATACCTTTTGATATTTGCTATACCATTGAAGAAAATATTTGGCGCGAGAAACGCAGCATACAGTTAAATGTTAAAGGGATAAAGACTTATTAAAGAAAATATGCGTTAGCGATTGGAGCGGATACCGGCCAGTGGCTAAGGCCTGCGCAGTATGAGCGTAAAGCGCGACCCGGAGGGTAACGCCCCAATTAATATTCTTCAGGTAAAACAAACTGTTGATACAATCATTATCGAGATACCATTTGAATAAAATGTTTACCTACTTTTGCAAACAATTATAAAACCGGAATGATTTTACGTGCCGAGAATCTAGTTAAGAAATACAAGCAACGAACCGTTGTTAACGATGTGTCGTTTAGTGTGGAGCAGGGTGAAATTGTAGGTTTGCTTGGCCCCAATGGAGCCGGTAAAACTACATCGTTTTACATGATAGTGGGTTTGATTAAACCCAACGAAGGTACGATATATTTAGATGAGCATGATATCACCAGTGATGCCATGTACCGTCGCGCACAAAAAGGCATTGGTTACCTGGCGCAGGAAGCATCTGTTTTCAGGAAGCTATCGGTTGAGGATAACATTAGGGCCGTGCTCGAAATGGGTAAATTAACCGAGGCCCAGCAAAAGGATAAGCTGGAAGAGCTGATTGACGAGTTTAGCTTGCATAAAGTACGTAAAAACCGGGGCGATCTGCTTTCAGGTGGTGAACGCCGCCGCACGGAGATTGCCCGTGCTCTAGCTGCCGACCCTAAATTTATTTTATTGGATGAGCCTTTTGCGGGCGTCGACCCGATAGCTGTGGAAGAGATACAAGCAATGGTGGCCAAACTGCGCCATCGTAATATTGGTATATTAATTACCGACCACAATGTGCAGGAAACGCTTTCGATTACCGACCGTGCCTATTTGCTGTTTGAAGGTAAGATACTGGAAAGCGGTGTACCCGAAGTTTTAGCCGCAAACGAAATGGTGCGCAAAGTTTACCTTGGAGCTAACTTTGTGTTGAAAAGAAAAACCTTTGTCTAACCGCCTGCCGACCGTATGACGATCATTAACTCCGTTTTTACCTGGTTTATGAAGAAGCGTATCCACCAGATAGAGCTTTTTCAGAAATATCCGAACGAGGTACAGGACGAATGGTTTGAACAACTGATATCGAGTGCCGAAAATACGGAGTGGGGGAGGGAACACCATTACCGAAGCATCGAGAACCAGCGGCAGTTTAAAGAACGCGTCCCCATACAAACTTACGATACCCTGAAGCCCTACATTGAGCGCATGCTCAAAGGCGAACAGAATATTTTATGGGCATCGGAGATCAAATGGTTCGCCAAATCATCGGGCACCACCAGCGACAGGAGCAAGTTTATCCCGGTGAGCGAGGAATCGTTAGCCGAATGCCATTTTAAAGGAGGCAAGGATATGCTGACACTGTATTGCAATAACCGCCCCGATACCAAAATATTTACCGGTAAGGCTTTGACCCTGGGAGGTAGCCACCAAGCCAGTGGCTTTACGCCAGATACCTTTTTCGGCGATCTGAGTGCCGTGATCATGAAGAATCTGCCCATATGGGCCGAGTTTTTACGTACGCCCAATATCGATATCGCGCTGATAGAGAACTACGAAGAGAAGATAGAGAAAATGGTTGCCGCTACGCTGGATGTAAACGTTACTTGTTTAAGCGGTGTGCCTACCTGGAATATCCTGCTGATCAAACGGGTACTCGAGATCACCGGCAAAAAGTACCTGATAGACGTTTGGCCAAATCTGGAACTGTACTTTCACGGGGCTGTAAACTTTACGCCCTACCGTGAGCAGTTTGATAAGCTGATCGGCATTGATCATATGTACTATCTGGAAACCTACAATGCTTCCGAAGGATTTTTTGGTTTGCAGGATGAAGACGACAGCGGCGAGATGCTGCTGATGCTTGACTACGGCATTTTTTATGAGTTTTTACCGTTGGAGAACATTCATGATGAACATCCCAAAACGTTAACGCTCGACGAAGTTGTGCTGTTTAAAAATTACGCGCTCATCATCAGCACCAACGCGGGTTTGTGGCGGTACATGATTGGCGATACCATCCGCTTTACATGTTTGGCGCCCTACCGTATACAGGTAACCGGCCGTACCAAACATTTTATTAATGCCTTTGGCGAAGAAGTTATCATCGATAACGCCGAGCGCGCCTTGAGCGAGGCTTGCAGGCAAACCGGAGCCATCATCCGCGATTACACGGCCGCACCTATTTATTTTTCGGATAAAGATACTGGCGGGCACGAGTGGATCATTGAGTTTGAGAAGAACCCGGCTGAGTTTGAACGTTTCGTCGATTTGCTGGACGAGACCCTGCGTAAAATCAATTCGGATTACGATGCCAAGCGCTTTAAAGATATGGCATTGCACCGTCCCACGGTGCACTCCGCCCCCGGAGGTACGTTTTTTAACTGGATGAAACAGCGGGGTAAACTTGGCGGGCAAAACAAAGTGCCCCGTTTAGCTAACGACCGGGAGTATGTGGATTCGGTTTTAAAGCTGATGAAAAGTTAAAATCTGTTAAAAAGTAACAGCGATGTTACATTTCATTTGTATTTCATTTTCCTGTAATAGTTTAGCATCATAATCTTCTTTTAGCGGGTGAGTGTGGTTGCGAAGATTGATGGTATTGTCCCCTGATTAATTTAAACTATTATCAACATGGAAAGAAAATCATTTTTAAAAAACGGCTTAACAGCATTGGGATTTGTTGCGATAGCCCCGCTTGCACACTCCTGCAAAAAAACATCAACCGAAGATGTGGCCGCTTCAACAACAACGACAAGTTCGAGCAGTTCATCTTCATCCTCATCCAGCGGTTCGTGCTCGGTTACCTCGTCAGAGACGGCAGGTCCGTACCCAACCGTTACACCATCATCCTATGTACGATCGAATATTGTCGACGGGCAATCGGGTGTAGCCCTCACCATCAAGATCACCATTTTAAATACCAATAACAGTTGCGCGGTGCTGGCCAATGCCATGGTCGATATCTGGCATTGCACAGCCCTGGGTTATTATTCGGAATATACCGATACCCCCGGAGGCGGCTACGCAACTGTTGATTATACCGCATCGCATTTTTTACGTGGCCGCCAAACTACGGATGCCAATGGCCTGGTGACGTTTACCAGTATTTTCCCCGGCTGGTATTCGCCACGGGCACCACATATTCACGCGCATATTTATAACTCGTCGGGCACCTCGCTGCTGGTAACACAAATTGCTTTCCCGACGGATATCTGCAATACCGTCTATACTACCGCGACAAACTATACAGCGCGCGGGGTACAGGATACGGCCAATACCGCCGATTCGGTTTTCAGCGATTCGCTGGCCAATGAACTATCGACCGTGACGGGCAGTGTATCCGCAGGGTATGTGTTAACGCACACCATTTACGTAGCCGGTTAATTTAAATTGTTTATATACCAGTGAGGCTGCCCTGAGCGCGGGTTCGGTAGGAGCGTGTTGAAGCAAATGTGTTTTACTCAAGCGAGTGTTAATCTGGGCCAACAGGTTGATGTTCTTTTTACGCAATTCAACAGGGAAACTTAGGGTAGTCTCACTTATTTTGATCCGGAGATGAGTAAAGGAATTATCAGGCTGGTTTATCGTAAAATTATAGATGCGACGGCTCAGAACGTATGGGAAAAATATGTGTTCGATGCCACCTATGCCGAGTTTTTAATGCAATCGCAACTATATAATACCGAAAAGAAGTACAGCGCTTTTAGCGAGCTTAAGAATAACGTACCCAATGCTGATAAGCTGCATTTTTTAGTGAGCGCATCGGTAGTGCCCTACTTAAAACAGCTGAACGCTAAAATGCCCGATATACTGAATAACCTCGGAAAGCTGTTTGTGCCTTTCTCTAACTATAAATTCGAAATCATCGAATCCGACATCAGCGATAAAGCGAAACATCGCATAGCTGTAGAAATGTACAGCGACCCGCTAACGTGGATAGACACTATTGCTAATCAATTACTGGTGAGTGTGGATCCTGATAAGGAAGATAGCGACGTCGGGGTTTTAACCGAAATGTTTGTGATGCAGCCTTATTTGAGCATCCATTCGATAAAATATTAACATGATACCACAAACCAGAGGCAAAATATTTTTAGCTGATGAGCGCGGGCACAACGAAGTAAGCTGGTACCGCAGTTATAACACTTTTAATTTTGGTCGATACCAAAATGAGTATAAAACACCTATAGGTAACTTATATGTATTGAATGATGACACGCTGGCGCCTGGCGGCAGCATCAGAATGGGTGTAGAAGAAGATAGCGGTGTTATTTTGTTACCCATGGTTGGCGCTATTGAATACGTGGATGGTTTAGGTAATAAAGGTGCTTTACAAGCCGGTGAAGCACACTTGCTCAACATTCCGAAAGGTGGCTTTATCAGGATAACCAACCCTTTTGAGCACGAACTGGTGAGCTTTTTACAGCTATGGATCAAGATGCCCACGAATGGAAAAGCTGATCAGTATGCAACCTTCGATTTAGGTAAAAACAAGAACCGGCTCATCGGTTTGTTTGATGCGATCAAAGTTTCAATCGGCCAGTTTGATGGCCGTGCGGAGGCAGAATATAAACCCAATAATCCCGGTGCTGCAATGTTTATGTTTGTGATAGATGGCGAATTTGAGGTGCAGCACCGCTTATTGCATGCCCGCGATGGATTAGCGTTATGGGATGTAATGGCAGTGGAGGTAGAAGCCCTATCAAACGAAGCAATTTTATTACTGATGGAGGTACCCGGATAGTTTAAGTTTTGGTTGCGTATTTTGCCTTTTCGTCGATTATCAGTATCTTTAATGATGCAAAACACAAACCGGTCAGCCAAAAAAGTATGGAAACCCCTTGAACTTACGCTCATAAGCAGCGGGCAGATTAATGGCGGCGCAAATCATACCTTTCACGAACTCAGCGTTAATGGCACCAGGTACTATGTTGTAACAGGTGCACATGGACCTAAGATCACAGTGGCTAAGGTGGCTTACGCGCGATACGATCATTCGTGAAATCAAGAGGCAAGAATCAGGAATCAAGATAGCATAGCGTCGAAAATTTCTTACAATTTCCCCCTCTTATCCAATGCCTGAATGATTGAGTTTTGAATGATTGAATAAAAAGAGGGGTCGAATTTTTTCTTACAATTTCCCCCCTGTTGTCCAATGTCTGAATGATTGAGTTTTGAATGATTGAATAAAAGAGGAGATCGGAATTTTTCTTACAATTTCCCCCCTGTTAGTTGGCAGGCTTGCCAGATGTTGATCGTTTCAACAGCTTCTTTAACATCGTGAACGCGTAAAATATTGGCGCCTTTGCTTAGCGCGATGGTATTGAAAACCGTGGTGCCATTGAGGGCATCGGCAGCGGTGCCGCCGGTTAGGTTATACACCATGCGCTTACGCGATACGCCGACTAATACAGGTAGCTCCAAACTTTCAAACTCCTGTAAGCGGTTCATCAACTCATAGCTTTGCGGGTGTGTTTTGGCAAAGCCGAAGCCCGGGTCGATAATCACATCGTGTACGCCCATTTCGCGTAAGCGGTAAATGCGTTCAGCAAAATAATCAAACACTTCGCCGAAAATGTCGGTGTAATCAGTATGCTGCACCATGTTTTGCGGTGTTCCCCGCATGTGCATCAGGATGTAGGGCACCCGTAGTTTGGCTGCGGTGGCAAACATATCCGCATCCAAAGCTCCGCCCGAAATATCGTTAATGATATGTGCCCCGGCTTTTATCGCCTGAAGGGCAACTGCCGAGCGAAAGGTATCCACAGATAAAACAGCTTCGGGATAGGTGGTTGTGATCGCTTCGATAACGGGCAACAGGCGGTCGAGCTCCTCTTGAACAGAGATATCGGTAGCGCCTGGTCGCGAAGAATAAGCGCCAATATCCAGAAAATCAGCACCATCGGTAAGCATTTTATGGGCTTGGGTAAGGGCATCTTCGGTGGTGGGTTTACGGCTGCCTGCGTAAAAAGAATCGGGCGTAATATTGATGATGCCCATCACTTTTGGCGACGCAATATCTATCAATTTGCCGCGTACATTAAGGGTGGTCTTTTTATTAAAAAATGTATCTTTAGCCATTGTTTGCGATGGTGAAAAATGCATCGCTAAACAAATATCGTACAAAAATTGAATTACACGGATTTGGCAAATACAACAGAAGAATACGAGGGCATAATTAACACCTGCCGGGAGCTTTTTTTAAAGAAGACACGCGATTATGGCACCGCATGGCGCATCCTGAGGCCGGCATCCATTACCGACCAGATCTTTATTAAAGCGCAGCGCATCCGCACGCTCGAAGAAAAAAAGGTATCGAAGGTTGGCGACGATATCAAGGGCGAATATATCGGCATTGTTAACTATTGCGTTATCGCGATGATGCAGCTTGAGCTGAGCGCCGACGACGCGATGGAACTACCAGTAGACCGCGTAAGCGAACTGTTCGAAGAAAAAGTACACGAAACCAGGGAACTGATGTTTGCCAAAAATCACGACTATGGCGAAGCCTGGCGCGATATGCGCATCAGCTCGTTAACCGACCTGATACTGATGAAGATCTTCCGCGTAAAGCAGATCGAGGATAACCAGGGCGCTACGCTGGCATCCGAAGGTGTAAAAGCCAACTATCAGGATATGTTGAACTATGCGGTATTCGCGTTGATAAAAATGACCTATTAAGCTATGACAGACAGGAAAGTTTCGGTTTCGGTGATCAGGATATTGTGGATATGTCGCATACTGGTTGGCTTGCTGTTCATTTTTTCGGGACTGATCAAAGCTAATGACCCGTTGGGTTTTTCGTACAAGCTGGAAGAGTATTTCGAGGTTTTCCATATCACGTTTTTAAGTCCGCTGGCGGTGAGCATGGCTATATTTTTATGCGCTTTGGAGATGTTTTTCGGCTTTGCGCTCATCATAGGTGCGCAAGGCAAAAAGATAGCCTGGGGATTGCTGCTGTTGATTATCTTCTTTAGCTTTTTAACCTTTTACTCGGCATTTTTTAAAGTTGTGCAAACCTGCGGCTGTTTTGGAGATGCCATTGTATTAACGCCGTGGCAATCATTCAGCAAGGATTTGATATTGCTGTTGTTCATCATCTTTATCTTCGCCAAGCGGGCCTATATCGAGCCGGTATTTAAAAACAAAAAAACGGAGAGTAGGGTAACGTGGGTAGCCATCGTCATTTCGTTCGGGATTGGATTTTATACCTACAACTTTTTACCGGTGATGGACTTTTTGCCTTATAAGGTTGGCGCCAATATTTTGGATGAGATGAAAACTCCGCCGGGAGCCGTGCCCGATGAGTTTCAGATCACTTATCATTTAAAGAATAAAAAAACTGCTGCAGCCCAGGATATGACCGATAAGGAATACATCAAAAGCGGTATCTGGAAGGACAGCACCTGGGCCATCGTTGGTAACCCAGAAAGTAAACTGATAAAGAAAGGCTTTGCGCCGAAGATACAGGACCTGCGTATCAACGACGCGCAGGGTAATGAGTATACACAGGAACTGCTTTCGAACCCGTTTTATAACGTGATTATTGTAGCTTACGACCTGAGCCATACCAGCGTAGCGGCTGTGGAGCGTTTGAATGCGCTGGCTATCACCTTGACGGATAATTATAATATACGTACCATCATCCTCACATCGGATGCGCCGCGCAATGCCGAAGCCTTTGCCAAACAGCATAAACTGGTGAGCGAACTGTTTTATGCGGATGGTGTGCCATTGAAAAGTATGGTGCGCTCAAACCCGGGTATACTGTTAATGAAGAACGGAACTATTATCAATAAATGGCACTACCATACCATGCCATCGTACGATAAACTGGTTAAACAATATTTGCGACCATCTAAATGATCCGCTACACACTGCGCAAAATAGGGTATGGGCTGGCGGTAATGCTGGGCGTGGTGGTTGTGGTGTTTTTTTTATTCAATATTTTACCGGTCGACCCTGCCCGGATGACACAGGGACAGCGTGCCGACGTGCAGTCGTTACAGGCGGTGCGCAAGGAGTTTGGTTTGGATAAATCTATCCCGGTGCAGTTTGCCTATTATCTTAACGATTTGTCGCCTATAGGCGTACACTCGAACACCGCCGAAGAGCAGACTAAATACCATTATGCCAAACTGTTCCCGGTTTCGGCAACCCATGTACTGGCTTTAAAGTGGCCGTACCTGCGCCGGTCGTACCAAACCCGCAAGGATGTTGCGGCTACTTTGCTGGATGTGATACCCAATACGCTGGTGCTGGCCACCACATCCATGATATTTGCCACCATTATCGGGATATTGTTAGGCGTGGTGAGCGCTGTGCGTAAAGATTCGTGGATAGATAAGCTATCGGTCGGCTTTTCGATCATCGGGGTATCGGCACCGGCCTTCTTCGCCGGGATATTGATCGCCTGGGTGTTTGGCTTTGTGCTGAGCAAGTACACGGGGTTAAACATGTCGGGCAGTTTGTTTACTTATGATCCGTTTAGCGGCGAGGTGCTTACGCTTAAAAATCTAATCTTACCTATGGTTACTTTGGGATTGCGTCCGTTAGCTATCATCGTACAGTTAACCCGCAGCGCTATGCTGGATGTTTTGGGTCAGGATTATATCCGTACTGCCAAAGCAAAGGGTTTAGGACAGCGGACGATTATTTACCGTCATGCACTTAAAAATGCGTTAAATCCCGTAATCACAGCTATCGCATCGTGGTTTGCATCATTACTCGCAGGTTCTTTTTTTGTGGAATATATTTTTGGGTATAACGGCTTGGGTAAAGCTACGGTTGATGCTTTGGAGAAAGCCGACTTTCCGGTGGTAATGGGTTCGATATTGTTTATCGCTTTTATATTTGTGGTGATCAGTATTTTGGTCGATCTATTGTATGCCGCTATTGATCCGAGGGTGAAGCTGAGTTGATGTGCAGATGCGCAGATGTGCAAATTATAAAATAGCCTGTACGTGGTGCCAAGTAAGGTATATTACTTCAGTGTATCATATCATTCGCACATTTGCATATCTGCACATTTGCACATTCATGTAATCCCATTATTTTTGCGACATGTCAATCAACAATCCCAATCACATCTATCTAATCGGTTTTATGGGCTGCGGTAAAACTACCTGGAGCAAGAAGCTAGCTACAAGGCTGGGTTATGAGTTTATCGATCTGGATACTGTTTTAGAAGAGCAGGTTGGCAAATCTATCCCCGAATATTTTAGTGAGCATGGTGAGGCAGAGTTCCGCAAGTTGGAATCGGAAGTATTAAAGCAATACCCTTATCCCGAAAAGGCAGTAATATCGACAGGTGGCGGTTTGCCTTGCTTTTTCGATCATATGGATTGGATGAACAGCCACGGTAAAACCTTGTATATTAAATTATCGCCAAAAACCCTGGCCGACAGGCTGGAGAACGCCCGTGTGGTGCGCCCGGTATTGCAAGGCAAAAAAGGGGATGAGCTGGTTGCTTTTATTGAAGGTAAACTGGCCGAGCGCGAAGGGTTCTATAATCAGGCAACGCATGTGCTCGATGGTTTGAAGCTGAACGTTGACGATTTGGCTGAGTTGTTCGCGTAAAGCGGACTACCGCAAATAAACGGCATCTTCCTGGCCTTCTTCGTTCAAAACAACATCAATATGCTCTTTCAAAACGGTGGATAAGGCTACACCGGCGTAATCAGTCGCGATAGGGAAGCTTTTGTGATTACGATCCACCAATACCACAGTGCTCATTTTTTTAAGAGGTACATCTAAAAATACGCCTAAGCCATAGGCTAAAGTCTTGCCGCTGCTCAATACATCATCAACCAAAATAATTACCTTATTGGCACATTCGGCTACATTAACATCTATTTTGGCTTTTAAGGTGGAGCTTGTTTTGTCGAGATCGATATTGATAAGCTTGCTGGTAAAAGGCGCGATGCCATCCAATACCTTTTTCAACCTTTCGGCAACAAAATTACCACGGGGCAAAATGCCGGCAATAATGATGTCCTTCTCGTCCAGGTTATCTTCCAATACCTGGTAAGCAATACGGTCGATCTTTTGCTGTATCTGCTGCGCGTTAAGTACCAATATTTGTTTGTCGGACATGAGCTGTAGCTTTGTTTTGACTAAGGTAAAAATTAATTTTTGGCGTAGGGGAAAAATATAAAATTAGCTCCCTCGGGCACTATCGCGAATATGCACATAAAGTCTTCGGGCTTTTTGTAGGTTTTTAAAAACTTATCCTGCAATTGTTTCTTGATTACGCCTGCTTCTATAAACTCTTCCAAAGTAGAAGCGTTGATCGTCCAGTTGGTGTTCAGTTCGATGCGATCCAATATTACTTCGCCCAGCTTCACCTCATGCTGGTGCGCTATAAAGATGGGGTAGAGGGATATACCTTCGACCATGATCTCGATAGCTACTTCGCGGATGGAGTCTTTGTATAGTTTCAGGTCGGCCTCGAGGCTTTTTAAAGGGCTATCCTTTTTTACTTCGCCTTCGCTATTGTCGTTTAACAGTTCTTCAGGATCCATGTTATTAGCATAGTGCTATGCGCTTAGCGAATAGCGTTGTTGTTAATTTTTAATTCAGTTACTGATGACGAAAATTCCAATGAGATTTTAGCCCTTAGTGGGGAGCCATCAGGTTTAAAAAGTGTATAGTCGATATCAAATGAGGTAAGTGTGCCCTTAAATATCATGTTTTTGCTCCATTGCAATTTAACGAAGTTTGGCCGATGAATTTCACCGTTATATTTATAAATAACGTTTTCCAGGGCAGTTATTTCAGCAGATACATTTGTGTTTATTTGGCCGGGATCGCCGGTGCGGTCAATAATTATATCAAAGTTCAACTTGTCATTTGGAGAATTTTGATGTTGGTTACTCTTACTTGTATCCTGTATTGTGTGATGATCAATATTGCGAGCCCATTTCAGTGAATCGGGAGTTATTGTTACAGAGTAAGGCTTTTCAATAAGTGATTGAAAGTCTTCATCAATATATGCCGATATGGTCATTAAATCCAAACTTTCAATCATGTGTTATATGTTTTATTAATGATTGACGACATCCCGTTTATTTACGTAAAGTCAAAAGCAGCACATTTTCCACATGCTGCGTTTGCGGAAACATATCTACTGGTTGTATTTTGGCCACATCGTATTTTTCTTTCAGTATCAGCAGATCGCGGGCCTGTGTAGCGGCGTTACAGCTTACATAGACGATCTTCTCCGCTTCGATCTCCATCAGGCGGGCAACCACATCGGGGTGCATACCGGCACGTGGCGGATCGGTAATGATCACATCCGGTTTGCCGTGTTCGGCGACAAAATTTGAATTAAGTACATCCTTCATATCACCGGCGAAGAATTTGGTATTAGTGATATTGTTGATGAACGAGTTTACCTTGGCATCTTCAATGGCCTGCGGCACATATTCTACGCCGATAACCTGTTTAACCTTTGCAGCGATGAAGTTGGCTATAGTACCGGCACCAGTATATAAATCGTACACCAGTTCGTGGCCCTTAAATCCGGCAAAGTCGCGGGTGATTTCGTACAGGTGTAAAGCCTGTTCCGAATTGGTTTGGTAGAACGACTTAGGCCCGATGCGGAATTTGATGCCTTCCATCTCCTCGAGGATATGATCTGCACCACGGTAAGTAATCACATCCTGATCAAATATAGTATCGTTCTTTTTCTGATTCAGGATATAAAGCAGCGAGGTGATATGCGGAAAGCTATCGGCAACAAACTGCATCATACCGGCTACCTGGACTTCATCCGCATAAGCGAAAACAACGATCACCATCAGCTCGCCGGTTGAGGAGGTACGGATAATGAGGTTACGCAAAGCTCCCGTGTGTTCGCGCACATCATAAAAACTTAAGCCGTATTTAAGCGCGTATTCCCGCACGCTGTTGCGGATGGGGTTTGATGGATCGGCCTGCAGGTAGCAATGGTCAATGTTCAATATCTTATCAAAACGACCGGGGATATGGTAACCAAGTGCGTTCATATCGGTGTCGTCGGTGCGGATCTCATCGTCGTTCAGCCAGCGCTTGTTGCTGAAGGTGTACTCCAGTTTATTGCGGTAATAGCTGGTATATTTTGAGGGCAGGATAGGTACCATACCGGTTAGCTCAACCTTGGCCAATCGCTGCAAAGCATCGGTAACCGATTTTTGTTTGTATATCAGTTGCGCGTCGTACAGCATGTGCTGCCATTTGCAACCGCCGCAAACGCCAAAATGCTCGCAAAAAGGTTGGGTGCGGTATTCGGATGGTTTGATCAGCCTGATGATCTTAGCTTCGGCGAAGTTCTTTTTCTTGCGGTAAACTTCAACATCAACTACATCTCCGGGTATTGCTTTCTCAACAAAAACCACCAGTTCGTCGGTTTTACCTACGCCTTTACCTTCTTCGGCAATGTCGATTATGGTAATATTCTCTATTATTTTTCTCTCTTTAACAGCGTTGCTTCTCATGCGGCTGCAAAGTTAACCTGAAATATCGGATTTGCTAAAATACAGGCACAAAATTGCCTCATCCCCCGGTGTGGAGAGCAGCAGGTTTAGCGTGAGGCCTGGTTTAGATGAACAAACAAATGATAAATTCCCAAAATCCTTCCGGTTCGTTTGTATCAGCTAATTCAAAGCGCTCATCGATCATGGTTGAAAAATCAAGCAATTCGCGACTCATGGCAATTAGTTTTGATATTATGCAAGCATAGTAATAACTATACTAAAAACCAAATTTGATTTTAGTATTTTTTATTATATTTAAGTTAACTGAAGCATGATTTCATTAGTAATCGCATTAACAGTCTTCATATATTTAAATAACATCTTCTTTTTGTACAAGCTATAAGTGTTTCCACCGGCTTTAAACAAGCTACTATGCGCAAACCACACCAAGGTGGAGGTGGCATAAAAAAAGTATTTGTAGGCCAGTTTGCGCCATGATTTTGAAAACGCCGATTTGTTGCCATAAATGATGGCCAACCTTTCGGTTTGAAAGGTGATGTGGTAAGCCTCGTCGATCAATATGTCGGTGCATATTTGTTTAAGCAGTGTGCATTGGGTTGCATCTTTTAAAGCCTGATAAAAAACCTGGGCGGTACTCTCAACCACTATCACAGCCAGCGTCCATATCTCCATGCTGGTGTTAAAGTACCTGATCTTGCGGAACAAGGTATCGCCCCAGTTTTGCCTTATCCGCGGCTGACCTGTCTCATCCAGGTACCTGCCCAGGTTATTACCATGTTTTTGTTCTTCTTTAATAAATAATTTTACAGCATCTACATAATCGGTATCGCCAATTTTATGAGCATATCTGGTCGAGGCAGCTATCAGGTGCAACCCTTCCGATGTTTCGCCTAATTGCCAGGCCTGCAGCGATGATAAAATGGTTTTGATCTCATCTGTCGAAATGTTTGGCTCTAATGTCCAATCGACACGTTTTTTGGTAGCATTTGACTTGAAATGCTGTATCCAGTAGCTACTTGTATGCATGGCTGTTGGTTTAATTATTTATTGAAAGTTGAACGATATTAATGCCTGTCCCAATTGATCTTTCGCGAAAAATACATCAAGAGAGCAACTATTATAAACAAGGCCACACTACCGATGAGCAACGAAAGTTCCTCCAATTGTACCAGCACGTATATAAATCCGTAAAAGGTGGTAAGTATACTGCCGAATAGCAAGGCCATGTTTTTATTATTTAGGAGCGACGAAGTGAACCAGGAAATAAGTGTGATGGTGGATGCCGAGGCAATAAGATAAGCCAGGTTAAAACCCATATGCTCCGAAAAGGAGAGGAGAAGGGTATAATAAACTATCATAGCCGCACCTATCAAGATATAATTAAACAGATGGATGCGCTGCTTGCGGATAAGCTCGGTTAAGAACAGCGATACAAAGGTGAGCAGGATAACCAGGATGGCATATTTGGCTGTGCGTGTGGTTTCACGGTACTGGTCGACCGGTAATTGCATTTTTACACCAAACGTGGCGTCTTCTCTGTTTTTTTTGTTAGTAAGCAGGCTGTCATCGCTAAGCCACTGTTGCGGGAAGGGGCGGTTATAATACAGCATGTGCCATTTGGCTGTGAAGCCGTTGGTGTTGATAGTACGGCTATCGGGCAGATATCTGCCATCAAAACCGGGGCTTTTCCAGTCGCTGGTCACCTCAACATCAGTAGTTTTACCAATGTGTAAAAAACTTAGGGTGTTGCTACCTTTCAGATCGAGCGTATAGCTGAAAGCCATACTATCTTCCTGCGGCAAGGCGAATGTTACCTGCAAACCTTTTTCAAATGGGCTGTTATTGCCATAAATTGGCTCGGGCACGTAGCTTTGGTTGTTGATTAGTACAGCCGGGTTGTTTATCAGACCCTTAAGATCTGATAAACTAAACACTATTCTCACTTTATCATAAACTACCTGGCTGGGGTTTACACCCAATTTATTTATGGCGGCTTTATTAAAACTGCCCTGAATATTGATCTTTGAAGTATACCCTGTTACGTCAATTATCCCACGATGAAACAACTCTGTTTTTACATTGGCTTTAATGCCTAACATTTCGGGCAATATATAGATGTAATCTGTTTCGTCGCGGGTAACTTTTTGTTTCTTATCGTCGAGCGTGGTAACCTGCTTTTTGTAAGGTATGATGAGCACCGGCCCATCTATTTGCTGGCTGCCCGACCATTGATCGGATACGGTTTGGGTAACAGCCTGCTGTGTTGCAGCACGTTCTTCGATCAGGCTTTGTATCCAGGCAGAGGGGATGAGCAACAGTAATACGATTACTGTAATAATGCCTAGCTTAATTAAAATGGAGCCTTGATACCATTTGGCAGGCGATGATTGGTTTTCAGATTGTTCGTTCATGATGATTTTATATTTGATTTATGATAAAGTACTTTGTATTTCAGAGTGATTAATTAAAAATATAACCAGATGCGCTCCGGTTATACAAAGTATCTTTTTATATATAAAGTACTTTGTTATTCAAAGTAAATGTAAATATTTTATAAATGCAATAGCCTTGACAAAAAAATTATTCAGAATTATGAGAAGGAGAGGGCGGGTTAATCTTTTTCACGCATGGCAAACTGAATGAAGTTGCTGGTAAGGCCAAAATCTTCAGTGCCTTTGCGGCGGATAAAAAAGAAATCGCGCTTGATTTTTAATCCCTCAACGGGCACTTCAACAAGGTCGCCTTCGGCAAGTGCCCGCAGTATAGACGGGCGCGGCATAAAGCCAAGGCATTGATCGGCCAGTAAAAAATTCTTCAATGCTTCTGTACCACCCAAGCGTATTTTGACCGATAGGTCGGATAGTTTGATATTATGTTCCAATAGGGCTTTGGTAAGTGCATTAAGCGTACCCGAACCACGCTCGCGCATAGCTAAAGGCGTTTTACACAATTCGGCCAGGGTAAGGTTACGGCCAGCAAGTGGGCTTTTCGCCGAACAAACCGGGATAACCTCGTCGCTCATAAATGGTTGGTACGATACCGTGGTCAGCTTGTTTTCAACCTCGATAATGCCCACATCAACCTCGTGGTTAAGCAGGGCATTTAAAATATATTCAGAGTTACGGTTTACCAATTGCACATCAACATCAGTAAACTCACGCTGAAAATTTGATAATATAGATGGTAAAATATACAGGGCAATAGTGGTGCTCGCGCCTAAGCGTAAATGTCCTGAAGCATTTGATACATTACTCAAAATAGATAGATCGTACTCAATTTCGCGTTGTATCTCACTTGCTTTTAGCAGATGTGTGTATAATATCGATCCGGCTTCGGTCATTAATATACTGGCACCCTTTCGTTCAAACAAAGGCACTTTGTACAAATCTTCTAACAGTTTAACGTTTTTGCTTACCGCCGGTTGAGTGATAAATAAAACCTGCGCAGCTTTCGAAAAGCTCAAATTAGCAGCAACTTCTAAAAAAACCTGATGGGCAATTGAAAGCATTAGTAAAGTTAATAGAATATATTTAACGCAAGATAGAAATAAAAAAAGCGCACCGGAGTTATAAATTTCCGGAGCGCTTTTGAAAAAGTGATTTTCGCTTATTTTTTAGCCGTCCAAACGTTGTTGGATGGGTTATAATCGGGCAGTTTATTATCCGGGTTGTAGGTAACCGATTCTATAGCCTCGGTAGACGGATATTTGAACGACCAGCTTAAGTTGCGCTCCCAAATTTCGGCGCTAAAGTTAACGCGGTCGGTTTTACCGCTAACGGTTTTAATCTCCAACACAACAGGCATAGCCATTTTTTCAAGGTTATCGATTGTGATGATAGCGCCTTTGGCAGGATCGCCATCTACGTATCTAACGGCGCGAACGGCGACATCGAGTTTCCAGGTATGCTCAAACCAACCTCTCCAGAACCATTGCAGGCTTTCGCCGGAGGCAGCTTCCATCGTGCGGAAGAAGTCATCAGGCGAAGGGTGCTTAAACGCCCAGCGTTTGATATAGGTTTTAAAGGCATAGTCGAAACGTAACGGGCCCAAAACGTTTTCGCGTAGCATAACCAAACCAGCGCTTGGTTTACTGTATAACAAGGTGCCATTGTTAGCTTCTTTCAGGTTATCCGGGTTGCTCAATATTGGCTCTAATGGCGCGCTGGTATATGCGCTCCAGGTCCTGGCCGCCCGCTCGGCAGGCGTCAATACAGGTCCGTTGCCCTGAAAACCACCCCCACCGCGGCCACCACGTGCGTACGCACCGTTGCCGGCAAAAGCTGTAGATAGGGTATTGATAAAGGTGTTGAAGCCTTCATCCATCCAACCGTATAACCGCTCGTTCGAACCAACGATCATCGGGAACCAGGTGTGCCCAAACTCGTGATCGATAACGCCCCAGCCGCCGCCTAAGCTACAAAATACAATACCAGGATATTCCATACCGCCGGCTTTACCGGCAACGCCGGTAGCATTAGGATAAGGGTACTCGAACCATTTTGCCGAGTTGTACTCGATAGTTGCTTTGATCATCTCGGTACCGTGGCCCCATTGACCACCGGCAGCACGGCCGCCTTGTCCCGCGGCAGGTGCGGGTGCATTAGGGTCTGTAGTTGCCTCAACCGGATAAGCCGATATAGCCATACATTTTTTACCACTCGGCAGGTTTATCCGCGCAGCATCAACAATAAAAGAAGTTGACGCTCCCCACGATGCATCGCGTGCGTTTTTGATCTGGAAGTGCCAGGTTAATTCACCTTTTCCGCCCGGGCGGGATGAAGTCTGGTTGATCTCATCTGCGCTGCGGATCATGACGGTTTTATCGCTTTGTGCGGCTAATGCCCAGCGTTTTTGTTGCTCAGCAGTGTACACGTCTTTAGCGTTTAACAGTTCGCCTGAGCATACTACGATATCTTTTGCAGGAGCGGTAATGCTGATGTCAAAATCGCCATACTCAAGATAAAACTCACTTTCGCCGGTATAAGGCAAAGTGTTCCAGCCTTGCAGGTTATCGTACACGCACATACGCGGGTACCATTGTGCTACCTGGAATATCTTGCCGTTTTTCGACTGGCCGGGCTTGTTGCCTTGCAGGATGATACCCATACGGTCTGATCCGTAATCGGGTGATATGAACGAATATTCTATTTTAAGTTTTAACTGACCGCCATTTGCCGCTAATTCCGCCGGTAAAAAAACCTGCATACGGGTGTCGTCAATCAAATATTCGGCAGTCGTTTCGCTAGTGGCACCACCTTTGGCAGTGCTTACTATTTTTACCGATTTGATCTTGTAACCGGCATCAAAAGCCTGTCCCTGTCCCCAGTTGCGGCTCGACTGAAAGATGCTGTTTGCTGTCGAATCGCGAACCAAAGGCACCTGCTTGTTTCCCCTCGAATCGAGCTTAAACAGGTTCTGATCTAACTGCATCCAGATAAAACCGAGTTTTTGCGGGCTGTTGTTGGTATAAGTTAGTACCTCGCTTCCGGTTATCAGGTTGGCCGCGGTATCTATTTTAGCTTTTAAAACATAATCCGCACGGTTTTGCCAGTATTTTGGACCCGGTTGCCCATCAGCTGCGCGAAACTCGTCACCATTTTTTGTATAGAAAAAGGGTTTCCAAAGCTCATGGTAGTCGTACTTTGTTTCCGGAGTGTTGTCCTCGGTAAACGGCGCAACACGCGGTCTTCTGAATGCGGCACGCTGACGTGCACGGGTGGCAGTGTCGGCATTCCTGGCAGGGGGAGTAGTTTGGGCGATGGCGGTGCTTACGCAAAATGCCAGGGCCAAACCCGAAAGAAGCTTGTAATTCATTGTTTGAGAAATCAGTTAACTAAAAAATATTTCATAAATATGAATATAAATTAGTAAAACTCCTTCTCGGTAAAATAAATGTTACTTAAGCTTTTACAAAATGCCCGGCATAAGTTGCTTCATCAAACCCCAGGAACAAAAAATCGCCATCTTCGATAACCGGCCGTTTAATGATGCTGGTTTTTTGCTGTAACAGATCAAAGGCAGCCTGCTGATTGGTGATACCATCCTTAACCGCCGGATCAAGCTGTCTCCAGGTAAGGCCCTGTTTGTTCATCAGCTTTTCGTAGCCAACCTTCGCGCTCCACTCAGCTAACTTATCTGCCGAAATGCTTAGCTTTTTAAAATCGTGAAACTCATAGGCTACATTGTTTGCCTTAAACCAGTCGAGCGCCTTTTTAACCGTGTTGCAGTTGGTAATGCCGTATACTTTCATGTAGCAAAAATATCAATTTCCGGTTGGTTTTGCAGCTCCTCCACCTTTTGTATCGTCGTTACTTATACCACGCTGGTTTTGTTTGATATTGCTGTTCAGTTTGCCGAAACGATAATTTAACCGCACCGCGAAACTGGCGTACCGGTTGCTGTAGTAAGCATCCTGGCTGTAGGCCGCAGTATTAGTTGTTGAATGCGAAGTATAATATTTGCTGTACGGATTATTCGCCACCAGCGATATAGTACCTTTTTTCTTCAGCACATCGATACCTGCCACATACGAGCTGTACAGGTAATTACCATTGCGCCCCTGCAGGTTAACATCACCAATAAAATATCCGCTGTTAAAGCCTAAGCGATAGCCTTTGTCAAACTTGTAGCCCATGTTTAAAAAAGCGTTGCCGCCGTAACCGTCATTGGCGTACAGGGCGCCGTTATACGTACCTTTTAACCAAACATGCTGTACCTGGGCATTCAGGCTAAAGTTAAAGTTTTTGATAGTGCTGAGGTTAAAGTTAAGGTTAAGCCCGAGTGTACGGTTGGTACCCAGGTTTTGAAAAGTTGTAGTGGTGATGGTATCAGTCTTTCCTCCTACGGTTTGTGTGCTCGAGTAACTTACGTTTTGTATCGAGTTATCCGAAAATGCATAGCTTAAACTTGCTGTGATCGCGTTCTTTTTATAGTTGCTGTATGTAAGCTGAAAGGTGTTGTTCAGCTCAGGCTGCAGATCAGGGTTACCCGTATTAATAAACTTAGGGTTGGTTTGATCAACAAACGGGTTTAGCTGGTAAATGCCCGGCCTTTGTATACGCTGGGTATACCCCAGGGTAATGCTGTTGCTTTTGAAAGTGTGCTGAACAGACACCGATGGAATAACATTGGTATAACTCCGGTCAATAGCTTTTGCTCCAGCCGTCGAATCGGCGTTGATCTGCGTATGTTCCAAACGCGCGCCTACTTTGGCCACCCATTTATCCAGTTTAAACTGGTATGAGTTGTATGCGCTGTAAATATCCTGATGATAATTAAAACTGCGGGCCTGTAGGTTTAAATTAAAGTTTTCGGTACCGGGATTTTGATTGCCGGTTGTAAAATCGCTGTAGTTGTTGCGCAATATCATTTTGCCGCCGGCCTCAAAGTTTAGCTTTTTACTCATTGGCTGTACATAATCCAGTTGTACGGTGTGCTCTTTGTTGCCTGCGTCGTTATACTGCTGATAGTTAGGCAAACCGCTTTGCCCGATAACATTCTGGATAACGTTGGTATTGAGCTGTGTATTTGGCGAGTAGCTGTATTTGTACGATAAGGTAAGCAACTGATCTTTATTATGTTTGAAACCCAACTGGTAGTTAAGGCTGGCATCCAATCCCTGAAACGTAAAATGGCCGGTGTTATACAAATTGTACTGTTGTGCTATCTGGTTGCCGTTAAACGTATTGGAATACTGGTTATTGGTTTGATCGTTATTACCCCCATAAAACTGGTACGAAGCGGTTATGAGGTTCAGGGTATCCAGCTCGTAACTCATTTCGCCATTACCGTAATGGAAGTTGCCGGTATAATGATTATCGGCATTTTGTACGATAGAAACAGGCGTACCTGTAAATATTTGCGAATTGCCGTTCGAATTATCATTATTGCCATTACTGCCGATTCCAAAATATCCCGAAAGACCGAATTTGCCTTGCTTTACTGTAGCATTTAAATTTACGCCCGGGCCGAATACCGAATTAAAGCGCGAATTGACGCTGCCGTTATAACCCTGGTCCGCATTCTTTTTAGTGATGATGTTGATGATGCCTGTCAAACCTTCGGCATCATACTTGGCCGGCGGGGTAGTAATTACTTCAATTTTTTCGATGTTAGTAGCGGGCATACTTTTCAATACGTCCGATGGGTTTTTGGCCATCAGGGCCGACTCTTTACCATTGATCAATATCTTATAATTGCCGTTGCCTTTCAATTTGATATTGTCGTTCGCGTCAACCGAAAGCAGCGGAACTTTACGCATCATGTCCAAAACGCTTTGCGCTTTAGCTTCCGGGTCGGCTTGTACGTCGTAGCCAATCCTATCAACTTCCTGTTTGATCAAAGGCTTAGCTTCTACTATCGAAACCTCTTTTAGCTGGCCGGTCGAAGGCGATAGCAAGACATTCTTAACATCAACAACTCCATCAACCGCATTGGGCAAATTAACAAGCCTGGCTTTATATCCTAACGAGGTTATCGCAAGCTGGTATTTACCCGCGGTTACGTTAGTAATATCAAAACTACCGTTGTCTTTAGTTAAGCTCGATTTGACCGGGACATTGCTGCCAGGCGCCTTGATGATAACGGTAACAAAAGGCATAGCCTGGTTGGTCGCCGAATCAGTCACCGTGCCCTTGATCTCCATTTTTGGAGCAGCAGGCGTTTGCCCGTACGACTTGAAAGTTAACGTTAGGAGTATGAGCAGTGCGGGTAAAATATATTTCATAAAACGGGTTGAAAGTTTTTGTGTCGATTTTTTTACTACAAGACACAGCAAAAGTTAAATAGTTACCGGTAACATTAAAATACTTTAACAAAACTTAACTGTCTGCAAAGCATATTTAACATTTACCCAGCAATTTTAGCGGTATTGCCGTTACCGGAGATAGGCGAATAGCACTGATTTACTTATTGTACCGGGTCATGGTCAATTCAGTACCAACGGTAACAAAGCTTTTGATCATTTCTATCGATCGATCTATCAAAGCGGGGAGCTCCGGCAGTTCGTCTTTATCAAAAGCATTCAATACAAAATTAACCTGCTTACCTTTCGGAAAGTTATCGCCAATGCCAAAACGCAGGCGTGCATAGTCGGTATTGCCTAAAGTAGCTTCAATGTGCTTTAAACCGTTATGGCCGGCGGCGCTGCCTTTGGGTTTTAACCGTAACGAGCCGAGGGGTAGCGCCAGGTCGTCAACCAAAACCAAAACGTTTTCAATAGGTACTTTGAGTTCCTGCATCCAATAGCGCAGGGCGTTTCCGCTCAGGTTCATGTAAGTAGTTGGTTTGATGAGGGATATAGTTTTACCTTTATATTTAAAATCGGTATAATAAGCCAGGCGCATATTAAAAAACTGGCAGTTTTCTTCTTTAGCCAGCTTATCCAGAATCATAAAACCAATATTGTGCCGGGTATCCGCATACTCGGGGCCAATATTGCCCAAACCAACTATCAGGTATTTCATTATGCGGCAAAGATAGGTTTTTTTGATTTCGGATGTCGGAATTTCGATTTCGGATTTTTTGCTTTTGAATTACAGGGGGAAATTGTAAGAAATATTTCAATGTATTTTTATTCAATCATTTAAAATTCAGTTATCCGATCATTGGCAACCCGGGGGGTAATTGTAAGAAATTTAAGGAACTAATCAGCGAAATCTGCCGGATAATCAGGGTGATTTCACTCACTACAAAATACACATAAATAGCCGTTTATGCAATAAAAGAGTTAAATTTATACCAATGAAAAACTTATTGACGATCATCATCATCATCCTGTTTTGTAAAGCCGTGTCTGCGCAAAATGTAGATATTGTAGATACCACAACAGCAAACGCTTTGATCGCTAAATGCGCGCAAACCTTCCCTAAATTCTACCGCGAGTTTCAATACATCAAAACACACGATGAACTGATCCGGCGCTTCACTTTTATTAAAACCACCGGCCCCGATAACGGGCCAGCTTTCGCCTATCCAAATGGGGTTGTCCGCATCAACGTCAAATACCTCGAAAGCCAGCAACCCACTTTTGACGATAACCGGCTCATCGTAGTTCTGTACCACGAGATCGGCCACCTGCATTACTTTATGCGAACTCCTCAAACAAACCGCAGCCCACAGGATAGCGAACAAGCCGCGTTTGAATACTCCCTTTTAAAAACCAAAGAAATGGCCGAAGCCGGCGACTGCCTGCCGCTAAAAACCGGACTGAAATATATGAAGATCCGCAGCGAAAGCGATAACCTGCAAGATCCGCATGTGCGCGCTTTAAAGATCATTGTAAAAGAGCCGCTATATCTGGATTATTTGAAATACGCGAAGGAGAAGTGTGGGGAGTGATCAAGCAAGATTTGACAACTTTTTATAAATTGTCAAATCTACCCCATAAAAATAGGGATAACCTTCCGATCATCCCTATAAAATATATTTTTCAAAAGTCTCCCCAACCGGGGGGATTATTAGCAGATTATTTGTTTTTTATAAGTGCTAATGAGGGCTTCGCCGTTTAGAGGGGGTCTTGTTACGCTTCTACCGCTTGCCCTATCAAATGCTTCGCAACCAAATACTCAGCAATCTGCACGGCATTGGTAGCGGCACCTTTACGCAGGTTGTCGCTTACAATCCAGCAGTTCAACGTATTCGGTTGTGTTTCATCACGGCGGATACGGCCTACAAAAACCTCGTCCTTTTCGTGCGCGTCAAGCGGCATCGGGTATTTCAGGTTTGCTATGTCATCGGTAACAATCACACCTAGCGATTTAGCCAGTAACGCTTTCACTTCTTCCACATCAAAATCTTTGGCAAACTCAATATTTACCGACTCCGAGTGCCCACCCATAACCGGGATACGCACGGTTGTAGCAGTAACGCGGATGCTGTCGTCGCCCATAATTTTCTGGGTTTCCTTGATCATCTTCATTTCCTCTTTAGTATAACCGTTATCGCCAAAAACGTCGATCTGCGGGATAACATTCAGGTCAATTTTGTACGGATACGCCTTAGGGCCGTCAACACCGTTACGCTCGTTCATCAACTGCTCAACAGCCTTAACACCCGTACCGGTAACCGATTGATAAGTTGATACCACGATCCGTTTGATCTGGTAAGCATCGTGCAGTGGTTTTAAGGCCACTACCATTTGTATGGTCGAGCAATTGGGGTTAGCTATAATTTTATCTTCAGCTGTCAACACATCAGCGTTAACTTCGGGCACTACCAGTTTTTTGGTAGGATCCATGCGCCATGCCGATGAGTTATCAACTACAGTAGTACCCACTTCGGCAAAACGCGGGGCGTCTTTTAAAGAAGTGCTACCGCCGGCCGAAAATAAAGCCAGGTCAGGTTTCATACTTATCGCTGTGTCTACCGATACCACTTTGAATTGCTTACCCTTATAGGTAATTTCCTTACCAACACTTTTTTCAGAAGCTACGGGGATCAATTCGGTAACCGGGAAGTTGCGTTCTGCCAGAACCTGCAACATTTTAGTGCCCACTAAGCCAGTGGCACCTACAACTGCGACTTTCATTTTTTTAATTTGTTAATGATATAATAGCCTCAAAGATGCAGCTTTTTTGTCTTTTTTGAAAATGCGCGAAGAATTATTATACAAAATCTATCAAAACAGTAGCCTATTTTATGCGAATATGACGCAGAAATAGCGATTTTCTCCCCGCCGAAACGCGGTTTGATTTCGTCCGATTTTTTACCTTTGCCTCAGTAAACTGACAAGCAATTATGGGCGAGAAAATTTTGGTAATTGGCGCTAACGGCCAGATCGGCACCGAACTGGTAACCGCCCTGAGAGGAATTAATGGGGCCGAAAATGTCATCGCCTGTGATATCAACGATCCGGCTTATGCCATCCGCAACAGCGGTCCGTTCGAACTGGCCAATGTGCTCGATAAAGATAACCTGCACCATATTTTCGAGAAACATCAACCAACACAAGTATACCTTTTGGCTGCAATATTGTCCGCGTTAGGCGAACAAAAACCCAAAATGGCCTGGGACCTGAACATGACCGGCCTGCTCAACGTATTGGATTTTGCCGTGGAGTTTAAAGTTGCCAAAGTATTCTGGCCGAGCTCAATCGCCGTATTCGGCCCGCATTCACCGCAGCATAATACGCCACAATATTGTGTGATGGATCCAAATACCGTTTACGGCTTCAGCAAACTGGCCGGCGAGCGCTGGTGCGAATATTATTTTAACAAATACGGGCTCGATGTGCGTAGCATCCGTTACCCGGGATTAATAGGCTGGCGGGCAAACCCTGGTGGTGGCACTACCGATTACGCGGTTCACATTTTTCACGAAGCCATCAAAAACGGGCAATATCAAAGCTTTTTATCGGCTCAAACGGCTTTGCCGATGATGTATATGGATGATGCCATCCGCGCAACGGTCGAATTAATGGACGCTCCCGCAGAAAAAATTAAAATTCGTTCGAGTTATAACCTCGCAGGTATTAGCTTTACACCCGAAATGCTGGGCAATGAAATTAAAAAGCATTTGCCTGGTTTTAAAATCAGCTACGCCGATAGCGATCCGCGTCAGGCTATTGCCGATAGCTGGCCAAAATCTATCGACGACAGCGATGCATGGAAAGACTGGGGCTGGAAAATGGAGTATGACTTAGGCAGTATGACTGAAGATATGTTAATGAATTTAAGAAAAATATATAGTTAGATTTGTTCGTAGATAACGGATCATGGTTCATAGTAAAACACCGCTATCAACATCCATGAACCATGAATCTATGAACCATGAACAATAATTGAACAATGGGAAGAGCATTCGAATTCCGTAAAGAGAGAAAGTTTAAGCGCTGGTCTAAAATGGCCATCCAGTTTACCCGTCTGGGGAAAGAAATTGTAATGGCTGTTAAAGATGGCGGCCCCGATCCACATACCAACTCGCGCCTGCGCACAGTTATACAAAACAGTAAGGCAGTTAACATGCCCAAGGATAGGGTAGATGCAGCGATCAAACGCGCATCAAACAAAGACGAATCGAACTACGAAGAACTGGTTTACGAAGGCTACGCGCCGCACGGTGTGCCTATCCTGGTAGAAACCGCTACCGATAACATTAACCGTACCGTGGCCAACGTACGCAGCTACTTTACCAAAGTGGGCGGTACTTTGGGCAAAACCGGTTCGTTGGATTTCATTTTCAACCGCAAATCGATCTTTCGTTTTGATCCGAAAGACCGCGACCTCGAAGAACTGGAGTTTGAACTGATCGACTTTGGCCTGGAAGAACTATACCTCGAAACCGATGAGGAAGGTAACGACGTAGCCGTAGCACAAACCGCTTTCGAAGATTTTGGTAAGATGCAAAAGGCATTAGAAAGCATGGGTATCGAAACCAAATCGGCCAAACTGGAACGTATCGCGCTATCGCACACCAAAGTTACCGAAGAGCAGGCTGCCGATGTGATGAAGCTCATCGACCGTTTGGAAGAGGACGACGATGTGCAGGCCGTTTACCATAATATGGACGAGGAGTAGTTTTGATTTCGGATTTCGGATGTTCAATTTCGGATTTTTGAAAATATTCATCATGTCATTGCGAGCGATAGCGCGGCAATCTCACGCTATACAGAGCGGCTTTGGTTCGCAATGACGGTTAATAAACTTAGCACATGGCCATCTTCACCTCGCGCAAGCAAAAAAAAGACATCAAAGTAACCTTCGCGAAGGAGACACTGTATGTGGAGATAGATGGCGGCAAACAACAAGCCTTTCCATTGGCTTGGCTACCGGCATTGCAGCATGCCAACGAAGAGGATAAACAGGATTGGACGCTAACAACCAGCGGCATCCATTGGAATAAACTGAATATTGATATTGCGTTAAGCGGATTGTAATGACATTCGAAGAATTCTTCAAAAAGAAAAAGATAGACCTGGTGCAGCTTAAAGTTGCCGAACCGGTGCTGTTTGCCGAATTCGAAAACCATTACGCACAAATGGGCGAAAAAAGCTTCGACCATACCAAAAAATACTGGTTCAATAACCTGCGCCGTTTGTATCACACACCCGAAGAAGTTAAGGTTGAAAAGGTCAAAATAGAAAACCCCTTAGCCGAGCAAACCATTACCGAATCGATCACCGAAAAGGTAGAAGCTTCGCCCGCTCCAAAAGTTGGTTTTACGCCGCGATTCAAAGCAGGAGCCACCAAACCAGCCTCGGAAGCCACGCCGGAGACTCCTAAAGAAGAACGAACTTCTCCCGCCGTTGTTGGTGTTGTCACCGACAACCCGGTAACGGAAGATAATTCCGCCGCATCGGAAGAAGCGCCTAAACCCAAAGTTGGCTTTACACCACGCTTTAAGGCCGGAGTTACTAAGCCTGCCGAAGGGCCCGTTGCAGAACAACAAGCTAAAGAAGAAACCCCGTCGGTTGCCGAAGAAGCGCCTAAGCCTAAAGTTGGGTTTACACCGCGTTTCAAAGCCGGAGTTACCAAACCTGTCGAAACACCCGTTAACCCTGAACCAGCACCCGAAGTTAAACCCGAAGAACCTGCAACGAAGCAGGAGGAAGTATCCGCACCCAAATTAGGCTTTAAACCCAAATTCAAAGCCGGTATCACCAAGCCTAAGCAAGAAGGCGAGGAATAAAAAACTGTCATTTCGAGCGAGCGCAGCGACGAGAAATCTTTACCAGGCGATAAGCCGCCATGTCGATAAAGATTACCTGCTATTCCCAAATAACCAGGGCAACAAGTCAGGCTCTGCAAAGGCATCATCCCAACTGTTATGCCCATCGTTAGCATAAAGCGTAAATTTAGGATGGCCACCCGCTGCCTTAATAGCATCAACCATGATCAACGAATGCTGGTACAAAACCACATCATCCTTTTCGCCGTGGAAGATCCACATGGGTACTTTCTGCGCGTAAATCTTAGCGTTGCGACTGTTATCGCCACCGCAAATAGCGAAAGCCGCGGCAAACACATCCGGTTTACGGCGCAACAACTCAAACGTGCCCATGCCACCGTTCGACAGGCCACCGACGTATACTTTGTGTTTATCCACAAAAGGTTTATCCAAAAATTGATCTACACAGCCTAAAAGCATTCGCATAGCTTGTGTAGGTTCGCCACCAGCCTGGAAAAGTTGCTTTTCTTTACCGTTGGCATCTTTTTCTACTATCCTGTTGCTCCATGAGCCGTCCGTAGGGCATTGCGGAAATACCACAATAGCCGGAAATTTTTCGCGGTAACGCACCTGCAAAAATAACTGGCCCCCATGGATCAGTTGCGATTTATTATCGCTGCCCCGCTCTCCGCTGCCATGCAATACAAATACCAATGGGTACTTCTGATTGGGGTCAAAATGCTCCGGGAACAGGATGCGGTAAGGCAAAGTATCTTTTTTATGGATATAACTGCCGTGATCGTATAAATTAAAATCTTGTGCTGATGCTGTTGTGCCGGCCATAACAAACAATAGGAGTAGCAGGTAAGTCGCTTTTTTTAACATAGGTAGCGGGTTTAGGTAGTTAACGTCAAATTAACGGCAATAGTTTTATTGGGCGAGGTAATAAAACCATAAACCGAAATAAAAATTAATGTCATTGCGAGCGGTAGCGCGGCAATCTCTGAGGACATGCGAGGCTGATTGTCCTTTGAGGTTGCTTCGTCCCTCGCGATGACATGGTGTGAATACTATTATTCAACAACCACCTTCACACCCTTTTTAACGTTCACAGGTTGCGGCACTTTAACATAATAACCGGTACCGTCGTATGCACGCTTGCGCGGATGTTGCTGGCAGGCATCGGAGCAGCAGCCATCCAACTTTTCGCCGCAGGCATCGCACTGGGTAAAGTGCTCATTACACTCCGGGTTGGCACAATTGATCATTTTTGCTGTCGTTGTTCCGCAGTTATAGCAGGTAGATATCACCTTAGGATTAACCGCGTTCACATCAACAGTTAAACGGTTGTCAAACACATAGCATTTGCCGTCAAAATCCTGGCCGCCGGCTTCTTTACCGTATTTAATAATACCGCCGTGTAACTGGTAAACATCGGTAAAACCTTCGTGCAGCAACAGGGCCGAAGCCTTTTCACATTTAATACCGCCTGTGCAATAAGTGAGTATCTTTTTATCTTTAAACTGGGCAAGCTCGTTTATCTTGGCCGGGAAATCGCGGAAGTTCTCGATATCCAGCGTTACGGCATTTTTAAATTTACCTACCGAATGCTCGTAGTTGGAGCGCACGTCCAGTATCACCACATCGTCGCGGTCCTTCATTGCCAAAAAATCTTTTGGCTCCAGGTGTTTACCGGTTTGCTTTTGCGGGTTGATGATGTTCGGGTCGCGTAAGCCTGAATGTACGATCTCGCTTTTGTAGCGCACATGCATTTTCACAAACGAGGGTTCTTCCACGTCGTCAACTTTAAAATCGATACCGGCAAAACGCTCATCAGCATGCAGGGTTTGCATATACGTCTGGCATGATTCGGCTGGACCCGAAACCGTCCCGTTCAAGCCTTCTTCGGCAACAATAATGCGGCCTACCAGGTTAAGCGATCTACAGAAAGATAAATGATCGGCGGCAAATTGCTGCGCATCGGCTATTGTTGAATAACAATAATACAGTAGTGTTTGATATTTCATGATGGCATTGATACTGCTTCAAACAGCGTTTAATGAGGTGCAAAGGTAAGGAAATATGTTGATGGTTCATAGATCATAGTTCATGGTATCCAAGGGGTAGGTTCTTTCTATGAACTATGATCCATCAACTATGAACTTCTATCTAAAACCCATAATATATCCTGATCCCCTGTTGATACTTGTTCGACCCCTGGTAAGCAAAGCCGTAATCCAGCCTGAAAAAGAAACGCTGTATCCCCACATAAAACTCTTTGTAGTTCTGATTGTCGCCGGGTTGGGTTAAATAGTTTGCGCCGATGATCTCATCCAGCTTAAGCTTTCTTAAGCCCACGATCCGGTTAAAAATAAAGCCCGAAAAATTATGTTCGATATGCCCCTCTAAAAAATTGGTCGAGTTATAAGTATAGTAGGGCAAAAAGTGGAAGCTGCCTATCTCGGGTGTAAACGTTAAGCCCTGGTTACCTTTAAACTGCTTGTAATCGGGGTAAATAAGCGCGCTGTTGTTAAAGAAATTCCCTGCCTTAAACATGTATGATGTATAACCATATACGCCCGTTTTAACCCTGTCCTGCATAACTTCGATCTCACCATAATCATAATCTACATCCGAACCTAACAGGCTTTTTATCCCTTTGCGATAGCTTACTTTGATCTGCGGATATTTGGACGGCGAATCAAACCTGCCTGCTGGTGTGGTAGTATACTCCTGCAAAATGGTATAAGTTGCCGATAACTTAAAGGTTAAAGCGTTGTTCTCGGTAAAAAGTATGGGGTAATCAGTTAAAGGTGTTACGGGATTGTTGGATGTAAACGTGCTGTTTTGGAACGAGAACGAAGTGTTGTTAACCAACGCGTTTCGTTTGGCATATTCTATTTGTCCGTCAAGTAATAGCCCGCGTGCAACGTCATGCTGCAGGCCAAAACGTGCGTAGCGCGAATGGTATAGTTTTAAAGTATTGCTTTTAAAAAACAGCGTACCTAATGTATTGCTAAACTGGCTTACCGACGATTCGCTATTGATATCCAGTATATCGCTGCCAAAGCCGCCATAAACCTTAGCCCGTTTAAGCGCGTTATAAGTATAGCTTGCGCTGATGTTCGCATTGAGCAATTGATTAGCGAAGCCATAACGCAGGTTCGGGGTAATGGAATATTGTTTACCATAGGTAAACTGTTTGTTATAAGTCGGCTTAAAGTTGATGCCCCAGCCTTCTACCGTATTGTAAAAAACGGTTTCGTACAATGGGGGGAAGCTCAAAGTAGTTTTGCGTTTATAGTTAATTACCGAGTCGACAAAGAACACATAGCCTACCGGGTTAAATTTGTTTTTTTCGCGCTGTAGCGAATCAAGGTATTTTGGTGTTTCGTGCTGTTGAGCTATGGCATCGCGCAACGTATAATTATGTGCCTCTTCCGGAGTTAAGGGTACCGGCCGGTTTTGCGACCAATAGGCCGAGTCGCGTGCGGCAGTATTTTCATCAATGTGCACCACCTCACCGTTAAAAAAATCATCTGTAAATTTTGGATTGAGGTTGTAATCAGTATAACAGCCCAGTATATAGCCATTAAATCTAAAGCCAAATACATTGCCGCTAAAGGTAAATGATACTGAGGCAGGCTGCCATATATCGCCTTGAAGGTTAATATATTGCTGATTGATGTTGAGCGTATCCACCAGGTTGATACCGGCTTTTTTGGTAATATATAAGTGGGCATTATAAATGCGCCAGTCGTCGTCGGTAATATAAATATTGCCGCTAAAAGTAGGGCCGTGGGTTTGTTTGGGTAACACTGCAATCTTATAGATCAATTTGCCGTTTTCGGTAGCGCTGCCCAATAATTTGTAATCGTAGTAACGTAAGGCGTTATCCGCTATGGGCGAAATAAAACCACGCGGATTTAAACCTTCTATGTCAAAAATGTTTTTGTAAAAATTTACCTGCAGGTCGGCAGCCCGGTTAAAGTTAAACGCGTTATTATTACCCGCCGCTTTGGATGAGATCATGATCTCTTTATACCGGTGTGGCCCGTCGTAATTAAATTGCGATTGCGACTCTGATAAATACAAAATGCCTTTACCATCCGGGCCAAGCATCAGTTGCCTTGCCACATACGGGTTTACCAGGGACTTGGGCGCGCTGATCAGTTTCTGTATCCCCCTGATATATACATTGCACGAGTAGCCCTTGGTCTCTTCAAAATACGTGCTCCGCTTGCTGATCGCATTGCGAATAATGTTGTACACGTCATCAGTATTGCTGCCCGGGCTTGGCTGGTAGTCTTCTTTTTGCAATTGTACAGTATGGCCTGGCGTATTGGTACTGATATCAATCTCTTCGGTAAGCTGTTTATAGCCTATGGCCCTGTAAACGAGCTGGTACTTACCCGGGTTAACCTTAAGCTGATAAGTGCCATCCGTGTTGCTGCTGGTACCCTGGGTACCGCCTTTAATGCGTATGGAAACAAAGGCTACAGGGTCGCCCAGTGGGCTGGTAACACTCCCACTTAGCAGCACCTGTTGTGCCGAAACATGAATGGCGATAATCAGAACGAAAAGCAGCAATAAATTCTTTTTCATATAGTTATTG